>Ga0265797_10000567_pt1 | contig 67193 bp, 60 predicted proteins | sample P2T30metagenome_FD_192433 | JGI IMG/M metagenome (GOLD analysis project Ga0265797, IMG submission 192433) | Plant litter microbial communities from East Loma Ridge, Irvine, California - P2 T30 | ecosystem: Environmental > Terrestrial > Plant litter > Unclassified | place: USA: California...
TCTTAATATGCTTTATTGGCGCCTCGAGGTAGTGGTGCGAGTACTATTAAGGTACTAGTCTTATCCTACAGACATCTCAATGGTGTCATGTTCTCTCTTAGGACCTGTGTGATACGGTACTCGTGTAAGGTTGTGTGCTAAACTTCTCACCACCCGAAGGTCATGAATTGATTTGACCTTCTGACCATGATGTAACGACCGGGTCCTCACCCAACACGCTGCATTCGAAAGGCATGGTTGCTGCCATTCTAGAGAGACGACTAGAGCACGGTGGAATTGTCGAGTGTGATATCTTGAAGAAGGCTCTCGAAGAATGCCATTGCCAGAAACGATAACAGTCCTCCTTCTGTTCCTTCTGCGCAAAACTACAGCAGCTCATTGATCTAATTTCTCCCTCTTGATACTATGAGATTACACGCCTTTATCGAATGCAATTTTCGAGGGATTCAAACTCTTGGCAAGCATCACAGCTTCAAAAGTAAATAGAATAGACTATGTACCGTGCGGGACGGTGCGGCTAGAAATACCGCTCTTACGATCAAGTTCGTGTACAGCCAGAGCGATTGCTATAGCTCTTCTACTAGTCATGTATGCATTTACCGTAGAGCACAGGTATATTCAGGAATATACTAGCTGCTGAGATGCTATTGGAAGCGCCTAACAATCTCAAAAGCTGGTATGCCATGACTGTCATCTATAGAGATGAGGCGACCTTACTCACTATTGAGAATGCATATGTGAACTTGAGCGCAAGAACTGTACGTTGGGCTATTAGCAATGCTGAGATAGATACTGTGAATGTCTCTTAACTCAGGCGATGCTTTCCTCATTCCCGCATCAATTTTCCATAGTTACAACAACAATTGCATTTGACAAAAGAATGTAAGTCACTCAGCACGGTTCGGTTGCATGACAAGACAATGCGATGCGACTTTACTAAACTCTATCGGGCGAAGCTGAAGATCAGGCTTCGAGGATCTTGCTTACTGTGAGGCTGAGGAAAAACCTTAGCGTTGAAGGGCATGGGATTGACGGGGGTTTCCAGTTATCTTAGCTGCTTACAAAACTGTTGTCATCCTTCTAAATCCTATTATATGTAAATATCAGCCGCTCGAGCTTCTCTCAATACGCTTATCACTCCCTACACAATGGCCACAGTACCCTACACACACATTCTTTGTCATTTCCAGTATTCGATACGATCTCTGTTCGTCCGTTACACGTATGAGCTTCGTGGTCCAGCAGCAGATCCTAGCATTGATATCAGACTGGAAGAACAGCATATCGATTTACGGCCGCCCAAATTTGACCAGCTAGAGGAGAAATTCATCTGCGACATCAATCCCAGCGGAGAGGTACCTGTGCTGATTTCGAAGGGGGATGGCTCTGTTCTCCCTGATAGCCGAGCCATCACCTTCGAGATCGCGAAATATTATCCCCAATTGATGCCGGAGGATCATGTTGATGAGATCCATCGCCTACTCGCCAAGCTACATGAGATCGACTTCTACTCGCTGACCTTCACCGCAAAATACATGTTTCCTTGCGGAACAATCGCAACTTTGCTGGGGCGCAGGAACCATGCGGACACGAGCGACAGGTATCGACAAGCGCTAGATCGCAAGATTGATCAGTGAGTAACTTCCCACAATTCTGGGAACAAGTATTGACCGTCGTCTGAAGTATCGTGAACAAAGAAATACCTTCTTTGAAGCGGGAGAGCGCCGAGCGTGCAATCGAAAAGACAACGAATCTCCTGCACGAGATTAGTGAGATGTTGCGAGTGTCTCAAACAGACTGGGTCCTCGATACGACACATCCGACTGCTTTGGATGCTCACATCATCGTCTTCGTCGCAAGGCTAAAGGACGCTGGCCGCGAGGAGTTGGTGCCGGCTCGCATTGTTGACTATGCTGACAAGCAGATGGACACTGTTGTATGGAAAGACATGGTGCAAGGGCGAGGCACAGTACCGCCTGGTGGCTTTTAAGATAACATCTTCTCCTGCTCTCCATTTGGCCAATTTTCGAATGAATCGGAACGCTATCACAGTTCGAATGTCACTTATTGAGCACCACATAGTGGCTCGGCCCTGATTCGCAAACATGATCGCGAGCTCGAGCAGGCATACATTGATCGGGGGTCATAAGCCATTTCCGGGTGAACACAACAACACGCATGACACCGCAGGTTGTTCACTGTGTATATTGGCAAATAGTGAAATGAGGCCGTCCTCTCGCATGCGGAATGCCACAAAGCTAGTCGAGATGTACCAAGTCTTTGTTCACAAATATCGTTTTTCTTTGTTTGTAAGATACCTACCAAATAATTCGTACATCTTGTACAGATACTCTCCATGCACATATTGACTGCAGTTGCTTCGGTCGTACAGAAACGAGTAAGTACTTTGGCCCCAACGCATGGACACGCCGCTGTCGCTCCCTGGAAGCAATAAGTACGTCCGACGAAATTGGTCAGAAAGCAGCCATGCGCGCCCAAAAGCAGAAGATGGCGACAGGCTCGAAAAGAAAAAAATGAGGACGAGCATGACCGCATACCTAGCAAGAGGGTGCAGATAGAGGGTTCGCACGCCGCCGAAAGACTTCCGACCAGCTATCAGGCGCCGAAAGGCGCTCGCAAATCCAACCGGATCGCAGGAAAGCCAGCGAATCCGCAAGATACACGGCCCCGAGGACAGTACAACCGAGATGAAACGAACTCAGGTGTTCCAGCTGGGCTTGGCTCGGACTTTCGTTCAGCTTCTGCTGAAGAAAACCCATCAGACATCACTCAAAGGGGATCTGCCTCAATAGGCGAGGATGTGGAAGCTTCACGGAGTCGTGCGCGGAGCTTTCTTGAAGTCCTGGTGTCTACTTTAAGCTCTCACAAAATCATTCGGCGCTTGGTAGATGGTTACAACAAATTGGTCGACCGTGCTGATATTTTGGAGTATGGGCGGAATGGAGTTATTGATCTGAAAGATCAGCTCGAAGATGAGGAGAGGGATGCGGATGGCACTGTAGAAGGCTTGACAAGATTGCGTGATCAATACGACGCAAAGGTGCAAATGCTTGAGGATTGCGAGAGAGCGATCCGCAGTCTGGATGCGCCCATACAGGACCTGCGTGTCAAACACGCTACCCACAACAACAGGCTCTACGATTACTTAGACGTCAGTCAAGGCGAGGCTGAGCTGCAATGCTTGCCGGCCGAATTCTGGATAGCGTACCGCCGCTCTTATGAAGCATACACAAGATGCCGGGATTTCGAGCTCGACATGCATGAAGCTGAGCAGGAGCAGCGAAAACTCTTTCAGGAAGTCGAAATACGAATGGTAGACTCAGTGTGCCGATATACAGTCGCTGTTGGACAAGGCGCCGACACGCTACAGGTTACCACCTTTGTTGATCCCGTGACTATTGCGAATGCGCGGATCAGTGCACTTGGCGGGTACTCGACCACTCTGAGCCGCCTCAGTGTTTCGTTGAAAGACGCCAAAGCCGCGCAATACAAGGAAGAGGCCAGATTTCACGAGATAGCAGAAGATGCTTTCATAGCAGCTGGATTCTTGAATGCAGAAACCGATATCGACAAAAGCAAACTCCGTTGGCGCCTGTGGAACGCTTCCGATAGACAAGAAGAGCCCCATCTGGAAGATCGTGCCGCGGACAATAAACCAAGCCGTGGCATGCGGCCCACCGCACGACCTCGTCCTAGCAGGTTTCTCTTCGACGTCAAAGCCGCGAGAGGGAGGCTCAAGGATTGTTGGCGTAGGCTAGATGACAGCAGGTGGGCGCCTGTCTCGAATGCAGGTTCGCTGAACTCGACGGGCCAGGGTGAGGCGCGTTTCCGTAGGATGAAACGTCTGACCCAGGAAGTGCGAGATGCGGAGCTCGAGTACAGATCAGTCTTACGCCGTGCCCAAAATGTGCACGCGATAAGTGAGAGCGGCCAGTCTTCGAACTTCCGGGACCACAAGAGCGATGGATACAGTGACGCTACACTGCGGGTGTTCGGTTATCCAATGCATGCAAGGAGGAAGCACCGGGTCCACAAGTGGGTCGATGACATGTTGCAGAGCGGCAAAGGGCAGCAGGCGAGGGCTGCCAGACAAGGTTCAGATTCCAGCACCGAGGGAAGCTGGATCAACCGTGTACAGAGCATGGTATACGGTGAAGATCTTGAGATGATGGCTAACGATAGGCGAAGACACCGCATTGATGCATGGGACAAGGAGAGGCAGCGGCTTCGTCACGAGGGACCGTTTGAGCAAGCAGAGAACGACTTCCATCCGCAGAACAGAGTATAACTCATGTATGATTGAGCGTGTTTGTTTGCAGCCTTCTCAGCTGTCAGGAACAAAATCTTTCTACTGTTCTTCTCGACCGAAAGCTTGCTATCCGTTCAGCAGGCGCAGATCGCGGACCACACCTCCGCATGGCCGTCAAAGATGCCAGAGGATTGCTGCCTCCGTGAACCAGAACGGGCAGCTATGGTCGACGACGGCAGAAGTTCCTGGTCAAGCGAGATGCGTGAAGCAAAATCGAGTGAGAACAAAGGGTCGAAGGTCCGGAAGTGGCGTGGCGATGAAGGGGGTTTGCTGTCAAGAGAACAAACAAAGGAGTTACGCCTGTGAGTAGTAGGCGTAGCGGTAGAGCTGGAAATAGCCACCAATTCTCACAATGCGCTGTAAATGGTCCTATGAGCGTTGATAGAATCCCATACAAGAAAGATCGGAAACAACATGAACACGAACATGAAGCTTTCCGCAGTCTAGATTCATGTTTCAATTCCTGGTGTGTGCATCAGGGTTAGGGTCAAGAGCACTCAAATCACATGATGTGGTGTGTACATGTACATGTACAGGTACGGTAATCATAAACTCTAGCCCTTCCTGGCTCCTTAGAATCTTGTGTGAGTTGATCTTATGGTATTATCTAAAGTAGTCTGCGTTGGTCAGGGACGACCAATTCATTCCCCAAAAGTTTACACCCTTCACACACGAAGGATGTTGTCCACTACCAGAAGTCCGCCATCATTGGGCGAGATCGAGCGCACGCTAACGGGTGTCCTACTCGGCACAGCCTACAGGGGCAACCTGTTACGAATGCAATTGGATGTCAAATACCGTAACTATTCATCGTCCGATGGATTGCATCGCCACATTCCGTACCAAAACGTATGACTGACGCCAACGACTGCATTATCCGCTCGGACAGGACATGAGAGCTGTCATTTGTGTGCCGGCTTAAAGATGCAGCCTTCATTTAAACGTTACGTCCTGCGCAGATCGGAGCCACATATCAGATAAGCAGGCACGGAAACTGGAGTGAGAAGTCTTGCCAGATGGTGTGAGAACTGGCTGAACAGAGTGGCACAGCTAAGCTATCAGCTCGGCCAGTTCAGTCTTGACCATTGTCTATGCGCCTGTGTTGACTACACCTCAAGAAACTGGCAGAATATCACCACCAGACATAGCCATCGGAAGGTAAGAATAATCAGTGAAGGACTATGCCTCTGATGTGATTGCGCGCATGACCAAGTGGCGCAAATGCCAGTTACTTGAAGTGAAGTGAACGCTGCTTGTCCGCTGCCCGACTTTGCAAAAAGGAGCCGCTTGCGTTTCTGGACTTTTCCTCACACCTTTATCTCTGCCCAACCTCCGAACCCGAACCCGACAACCTCAGCTCGCCATGGAGACGCATGAATCGACCAAGCAGGCTGCGACAGAGCACACGCGCGAAACATTCGGTGAAGAGGATCACAAGTCTGTTGCAGAGGCAGGAGAGGGAGTCGACGTGGCCGCGAAGATGGCCGAGTTGCAGGTCCGCGATATCAAGCAGCCAAGGAAGGCGAGGTCAAAACGCCCAGAGCATGTGTTGCCGAACGCTGCCTTCACGTTCGAACCTTCGATGCCGTTTCGAGATGTCGGAACCAACAAGGCCGCAAGGATGCCAGAGCTACAAGCCGACAACACAAAACAGCAACCAGAGATGGCTCCAGAACGTTCAGGTGATATGTTGCCAGCCTTCACATTCAAACTTCCAATACATCTTCAAGGACTGATGTCGAAATCGCATACCTCCATGCCCGGAGGAATCGACATGCCTGCGAAGATGGCCGGGTTGCGGGCCCATCTTGACAAGCATCCACCAAAGCCAGTACCGCAGCACCCGGAACATGTGGTGCCAACCGGTACCTTCACATTCGCATCCGCGATCCGGAAACCGGAGATGAGACCAGTCAAGATTCTCAAAAAGCGCAAAGATATTGACGTGGCCGCGAAACTGGCTGCGTTGCAGCTCGGCGATGTGAAACAGCCACCAACAGAGCGTCCAGAGTATGTGTTCCCGAATGCTGCCTTCAAGTTCACAGCAGGGACTCAGAGTCACGAGCCAGGATCCACGCCAGAGGCCAAATCTGCCGCTACTCGTCCGACTAATGCTCAGGACGCTGCCTCGAAGACCCTGCCAGTACGTCAACAACACGGTCTACCGATAGCTTCTTTCTCGTTCACAACCCGAATTCGGGTTGCAGGATCAGGGTCGGTGCCAGGTGTCGAAGCCGGTTTGACCCTCCCAACGGATGCCCAGCAGATTACCAAGACGTTGGCTGCTCGAGCACTTGACCAGACTGACCTTGTGACTGAGAGTGGCTCACAAACATCTGCGAGCGAACATTCCGAAGCTCGACCCAGGAAATTTTGCGGCATATTGCTCCATTTTGCCCTCCGCCGTATCTATAAGAGGGATCCATCCGAGGGCATGGGACCGATCTACGACTTCACCGATCCTCCCAGAGAGGCCACCTTTCTCGATTTCTTATCTGGAGAATTTTGGCAAGTGCTGGACCAGTGTTGCGAAGCGAACGCGGCTTGCAAGATACTCGAGACGGAGATCCATGGTCTACAGCTAGAGTGGGAAGAAAAGTATCATAAGCACGTGGAAAACGAAATCGAGAAGTCCCTCACTCGAGGATCGCAAGAAGATACTGTGAAAGTGGATGTCCAGCCCATCACATGGCCAGAAGACCTTTTTAATCCAGCGAGATCGGGCATACGGCGTCAGGTGGAGTTGGAGAAATTGATCGAAAAGGCACGCAGCGAGTGCTCAAAGCACGAAGCTAAACTCAGCCTCATCGCATGGGATTTGATGGTTCAGCGCGGCTTTATTCCTGCTTCTGTGGTTGCCAGAGCATCCTAATACATACAGAAACACTCTCTGGATTTAGACAATTCCATATTCCTTTCTAGCAGAACTTGTGGAAGAGGCGCCGCCCGCCAGCGAGGGTCGATGGACAAAGCCATCCATCGTTGTTGTCCGCCAGGTATCTTTTGCCTGTCTTCGGAGTGGAACAGAGGTACTGTGGTGCTTGTTTGCATTTGACAAAATGTTTGGGAAGAAGGACCGCTGCGAAGTGGGTGACTTGGAAATTTGGAATGCGGCAGAGCTCGGATGGACTCCAGGGTCAGCGATATATGCGGCGGCTTGTAGTATACTGCCTCTTCCACCGTACATTAGCACGCTCAATGAGAAGTACTTTGTTCATCTTTTATCATTCCGTTCCGAAACTAACTCAGATTGTCCCCGATACAATATTTGTGGATCTTGCATGCGTGCGAAATCCCATGGAATGGAGCGGCGGAGACTGATCACCAGTCGCAGAACACCGATCATATAGTAACAGACAACTGAGATTAAAAGGATTCGTGAAACAGTCGTACAATCGCTAACTCTAAAACGTCAAAAACCGTGCTTCGAGCCAATGCTAAACTTGGGCTGCCTGCTAGTCCATCTGTGAACTTGCCCAGTGACAGCCAAACGCTAAACTCTGCTCAGCAACACCCAAAGTTGCCAAAATGACCAAACTTTTCACGATAGACCGTGGCGCTGTAATTCTCAATTCGAATGAACGCTTCTCAAAAACGACAAAAGCAAATCAATCACCAAGCCATCCTGCTGCCGAGAACTGCACAGTGTGTTCCAGCTGTGGTGCCGAAAGTGGTAGAAGCATGAAAGAATCAGAACTTGGGGATGCTTTTGGGTGTGCCCACGCCTTTATATGACATGGTGGATCTACCATCGGCGTTGGTGTTGGTGTTGACATTTAATCCGCGGAATGCGGTGTGAGGGAGCTTGGATTTGGAGCTCTTTGTGTCCGCTGTGTTGGTATCGTTCGAGGGTGTGTAATCCTCTGGATCCATCTGCGAATCGACGTCCGGGGCGTCATTGTCGATGTAGCCCGCGGAGTTAGGCTTGAGTCTTTTGAGCGGTGGCTGCGGAACTGAAAGCGGTGACGCCGAGTTGTCATCGTAGAATTCCGCTTTGAACGCCGAATCTTGTTGTTTGGCATGGAAGCGTTCGAGCTCAGTAGCCTGCCAGGCCTCGATTCTCGCCTTCTCCTTGCGCCCTTGGTCATCCTTAGCCTCCATAGCACTGGTCATATTGCTCAGGGTCCGCACAAAGGTGGCCTGGACAGCGGTCTTCAACCTTTCCGTGCTCTCTCGATGTTCCACCTCTCCCACGATCCGAAAAGGCGTTCCGTTGGTCATGATGCAAGGCGTATAGGGATTCATGAAACTATCTTTGACCTTGCCTGCGTGGCATCCGGGTGCGGCACGATACCGGACCGGGAGACCTTTCATGGAGCACTCCGGATACTTCTGGCTTTCGTCGGGGTTATCGACTGCTACGATGTGTACGTAGTAGCCCAGGCTGAGGACCATCTCGTTCTGAACCTCGTCGAACACCTTTTGCTTGCGCTTGTCTTCCATAGGTGTGTTCGAGAACGTCGTAAAAGTCCCCACTTTGAGACCTCCTTGGAACCTTTCGAATACCACCGCCCGACGATACTTGACCAGCAGATGACCGCCAGGTGCCGGCAACCAGTTGTGTTTTTCGTCCACGATCACTTTTTTGTCCCTGCAGAACTCCATGTGGGGAAAGATGATAACATCGAAGACCTCGGCACCGATGGTGTCGTACTTGTAGCGTGAGTCGTCAGGTTGCATGAGGCCAAGCTGGTCCAGCTCGCGCTAAGGAGTCGTCGCAGATTGTTGAAAGATCTGTTGTTCTTCAACTTGTCTTCCAGCTCGTCGAGTGTGTATGGACCTGGTTGAAGTGGCGCTGCGCTCTGCGAAGTTTGCTGTGTGGGTCTTGCGCGTTGCGGCCGCTGGGTCTGCTGAACAGTGTCGCGACCTGACGCAGTGGTGTTGTTGCGCGAAGCTGAGCGATGTCCATCATCCACCCTGTCGCGGCGGAGTGACTCGAGTCCTCTGCGCGAGTCGCGGCGATCCTCGCTTAGAGCACTCGTGTCGTGTCGAGTGTGTCGAGTGTGTACAGAGCGCCGGGTGTGTTGAGTGTGCTCGGTGTGTCGAGTTTGTTGAGAGCGTCGAGTTTCTCGAGTCTCTCGATAGTCTCGGGTTTCTCGCCTGGAGGAGTGCTCGCTCTGGGGATAGCGCTGGAAGATGTCAGTTTGTTGCTTTATTTGATATTGGTGTACTCACGTCTCCCTCCTCGAACGAGGAACGATTGCGCTTGCGTCGACCCATGAGTCTTGGTTTCGATGCGACAATGTGTCTGTCGCGAGCTAAGGCGGGTTGGCGCTGAGAAGGTTGGCTTTATTCATTTTTCCTGACCGCGCGACAGTCAAGTCCGGTCACATGGTCACGCGGTTGCGGGCCCAGCGACTTATTGCGTCACCGTGGAAAGGGTGAAGTGAGGTTGCCAAGAAACCATGAAGTTCTTATTGTTTGGCCTAAAGTTAGCAAACAACTGTTGACAGACTCCCAACTCTTTCTTTTACCCTTGCTGCAGCACAAAAAACCGCCGGTAAATTTATTGACTACTTTGCTTCGGTTCTTCTGACCAACCATTGGGATCACTGGTGCACTGAGCAGCGAATATGGCTACACACAACCACGAAAGGCGTGCGGCCTTGGAAGAGAAGCGCAATGCGACCGAGGCTGCAAGACGGGAGAAAGGCCGCAAAAGAAACGACCACGACACAAAAGTCGCATCCAAGGAGCAGACCATCCCAAAGCTTACCACGAAAACGAAGCGTGCCGACAACACAAATGAGCGGAAGAAGACAGATGCCGCATCTGGGCCACAGAAAAACGCGACCAAAAGAAAGCAGGGCGCCCACACAGACCAGCCACCGCGAAAGAGGGCACAAACCGAGAACTACGACGCCGCTGCAAGAGTTCGTCAGCACTATCGAAAACCTGAAGGCACCAATGCAGATCAGCGGAAGAAGACAAAAGCCGCATCTGGGCCGCAGACCATCCAGAAAAACGCCAGCAAGAGGAAGCGTGCCGCCCAAACAGATGAGTCGCCACGAAAGAAGGTGCAAGTCAAGAACGACGACGCCGCTGCAAGAGTTCGTCAGCAGTACCAAGAGCCTGAAGGAATGCGAAAGTCCAGGCGAATCGCAGGGCAGCCAGCAGAAAGCTCAGGATCTCCATCGGCAGGTCAGTACGTCCGTGTCAACGACGAGGATGATGCGCAAGTATCTGACGTGGAGCCCACGACTACAATCGACACTCCAGTCACTGGGAACACGAACGCTGCCGATGAGCCGAGTGACCAAGATGTCAGAAGAATTGAGCAGCGCCCTCAAGATGTCCGGGAAGTGTTTGCCAGAACAATCGGCACCCACAGGATTGTTCGTGGCATGACGAAAGAGTACACAGCGTTCACTGACCGCGTTTATGCTCTGAATCATGGGAGGAACGGGCTTCTGGAGCTCGAACATAAGTATCGACAATTGAGTCGTGATATGGAGAGCTCCGAGGAGGAAAAAGAAGCTGTCCGCAGCCTGCATGCGAAAAGGCTGGGTCAGATCAAGAGACATCAGGCCTACGTCGACAGACTAACCACTCCGTTGAGAGCCATGATCGCCATGCACACCGACCGCAACGATCGCATTTACGAGTCCATTGGCACTCATGAGGATCACTCTGAGCTGACCTTCTTGCCTCCTGAATTCTGGACCGCATACAAAAATTGCAGAACGGCATACACAGCGTGCAAGGACATCAAGTCGAAGATCCACGTCATGGAGAATGAGCGATTCGACATGATTCAGCAGCTTGACGAGCGCATGATAGCGTCTGTCTCCCGCGACGACCGTATATCCACCAGAGAAGCAGACGAAGCGCAGAATGCGCCATTTGGGGAATCGACCGAGAATCAAAATTTGCGCATTAGAAAGCTAGGAGGCAGATCGCAGGGACTGCAACAGCTTCAGGAGATCTTGGAGTCTGCCAGAGATAAACAGTACGAGGAAGAGTCAAGACTGAACCAGATAGCGGAAGCTGCCTTCGTGGCCGCTGGATATCTTCGCGCTGTGGATGACCCTGAAGAAATCGAGCTTCACCGACGGGTACCAAGTGACGTTGGCCAGAGAAATACTGGGCGGAGATCAAATCCAACCGGGCCAGTAGAACTGAATGAAGGCTCAAGTTCTCGAAGTCCCGACAAATCCGCACTTGCGGACAAGGTCAGGCGTGCCAGGAAGAATCTCCAATACCATCGAAAAAGGCTCCAAGATGCGAGATGGCAACCACTTTCCGACGCTGGATCCTTGGACTCAGATGCACAAGGCGAGCCACGCGTGCGAAGATGGATCAAAAGGACCGGCGAACTCCGAGAGGCAGAGAATGAGTACCGATCGGCCCGGCATCGCGCGCAGCATGAGGGCGCGATGAGCGATAGCGATCAATCTTCGAACTTCCGAGACCACATAAGCGATGGCTATGGAGCATCCACGCTTAAAAGCTACGGTTATCCGATGGCGGCAAAGAAAAAGAACCGCATTCAGAACTGGATGAGCCCAAGCATGCGGCACAGGAAGAAGCAGCAAGTCAGGCAAGCTGCTGGAGCCAGCGACAAGGAGGAAAAATGGATCGATCGCATCGAGAGTATGAGATTTGGCGAAGATCTTGAAGGAAGGGAAGTCGATAGAAGGAAGGAACGCATTGATATGTGGGAGAAGGAGCGAGATCGTCTCCGCGAAGAAGGACCATTCGAGAATGCGGAAAACGACTTCCACCCGCAGAACAGTGGCATGGCCACTGGCTTCGTCGAGTCTGGCCAGTACGAAGACGATGATCCTATGGAGCTCGATGAGGACGACAGCGAGGACATCCGGGGAAGCCCAAGCAACCCAAGGGTTCTGTTCAATCCGGATGCGCTCACGGCTGATCTCATAGACAGCGATCATCAAGCAGCCCAATGGATCGAGAAGCATTTCAACGGGAACGGCGGAAGCGGCCAGCCGCTGCTATATGACCCGAGCGCTCCCTTGATCGACTACGCCATAGACGGCTATGATGGCGCAAACATGGACGGCATCGAATAAAATGGTTGTCCGTCGCACCTCTCGGACTCGACGAACGAGTATCACCAGGAGAATGAAGAAAGACAGAAGGAAATGTCTCGAGCGCGCAAAATGGCGCCGGTGCCGAAATTCCAAGGACGACAGCTCGCGTGCGGCAGCACATGCGCGGCCATGAATGCCTGCAATGTCGCATGATAAAGGCAACGGTACCACCTTCGCTGAACGAGTCGCAATCATACAACGAAGCGACGAAAAATTCCACAGAGGGCCTGATCGAGTCCACGTATGGCGGTGCATGGTGACCACCAATACCCATTGGAGCCGCAAAATGAGGACTCGGTGCCACCTTCGCTCAAGGAGTCGAAATCGTAACACGCAGCGACAAGATCCCACTGCATGTCTGACAGAGCTCACGTAAGGCGGTGCATGGTGGCAATCAACGCCCATGGAAGCCGCAAAAGCAGGACTCTGTCCCACAGACGTTCCGAAGCAACCCGCATCTGACGCCACCTGATCGCCACGATTGCCGCGTAGAGTCGCCCGAGAAGGACCACTTCTACCAGAGCGTCACCAGAGTGCTTGGAGAGCTTCGACCACAAAGAGATCGGTCAATGGGCTGGCCACCCTTAAGACCTGTGTCTGGGCGTTGGTTATGCCGTAGAGGACCTGTGCTCCGAATGCTGAGCTCGAGTTATCCGGCGAGGTGGGTTTTCCCCAGGATCTCGCAGCTCAGCACGAGCCAACCTGTACAGGCAAGCCTACTCTCCCGGTGATCGAAGAAGTACTTCTCTGGTGACGGCATAGCAGGGCAACCAACGCAGCTGGACAACGGCAGATTTGACTCCGGTCATTTCGACAAATGACGCGAGGCCGGCGCTGGCGCTGGAGGATGTTGGACGACCGCGAATGGACAAAAAGAACAGAATTTGAAGGCGGAGATGGTGCTGGAATAACGGAAAGCTTCGTGCCTGCAGGACGTCGAAGATGACGCACAGATCCGAGTTTGGCATTGGGAGCAAATACACGGTTGCTTCTCAGATCAAGGTTCGTTCATTCAAAGCTGAGCACGAGTAAACCTGTTGAGACGATATTGCATCGTCCGGGAGCTCGCTGCTCGCTGCGAACAAACGAACCTCCGGGGGCAAATGCACTCTCCTGGTGTCCCGAAGAGGTGCCTCCCTATTTTTGCGGAGCAGAGCGACCAACGCAGCTGGATTGAGGCGGATTTGGCTCCGGTCATTCGAAAAGAGTACGCGCGGTCGACGTTGGTGCTGGAATATCTTTCAACCGTGCATGGACAGGAAACACTGTGTTTGAAGGCGAGGATGATGCTGAAAGGATGGAAGGCTTCGTGCCTGCGGGACCTCGTTTGGTATTGAAAGCAATTGCGCGGCTTGGGCTGCAGATCAAGAGGAGCGCGCAGGATGGTCTTCTTGGTTTTTCTTGGGGTTCCCGGGGTTGCTGGAGTTTCGTGGAGTCTTGCCTTTTGGGTTGATTGAGGAGTTTGGCGTTCAAAGGGCTTGTGATCGAAAGGTCGCCCTGAGTTTTGTGGAGTTTTTGCTTTCGGGTTGCTTGAGGAGTTTGGCGTTCAAAGGGCTTGTGATCGAAAGGTCGCCCTGAGTTTAGCGGAGACGGAAAAAATGGGAGGCTCATGTAGTCGCTGGACCTCGCCGGTCTAGCGCTGAGTGTGGAGGAGGCGGATGTGGGAGACTCGTATAGTCGCTGGACCTCACGGTCTAGCGCTGAGTGTGGGAGGATTTGGGTTCGGCATTGGAGTTTCGCACCGGTTTCAAGTGTTTACATTCCAGGCGTCTTAGAAGGAAGTCATACAAATTCCAGAAGTCCAGAAGTCCAGAAGTCCACTTGTTCAAGGTGCACTTATGTTCTGAAGTTCGATCCATGGTGTTATAATGGTGGCTGTACGTTAGTAATTACTAATGCTGTAATCGTCTTAGACGTGAGGGCGATGCAATGCTGTGGCAGGAAGGACCCGTGCTACACAGTGTCCATCTTGCCTTTGTACTCGGTCGGGTGAACGTCGGTTTACATTACCTGCAGGGAAGGATAGCATATTGAGTACTGTCCGATCGATGATTTGGATCGACTGTACTTGTAGCATTATTGAAACCACTTATCGAGGTTGAGATATGTATCCGACCATACACGGTGAAGAGGAAGTGAGGTCTGGCAAAGTCCGCGCACGTGCTTCCCCGTCGCTCCCGCGAATGCAAATCGATGACGTATGCACCGACAGCTCTGGAGCTCCTCGGATCTTTCGACGGTGGCGGCGGCGGAGCAAGCAGCAGTCCATGTGAATAAAGATACATAGACGTCTGACATTATTAATCTTACATCCTACTACCTTACTTTCGAGTATATCTCTCCATGCGTATCCCATCTCTCCCCAATTTCGTCCGCACATTCTACGCTTTCAGCAACGCCACTTTCAACCGAGCAGCTCCAGCGCCGTTTTCCCTGTCCGCTGCCAGACCAGGAATCGCCCTTCGCAGTTCTATGCCCGCTATTCCTTTCATTGGAAGCTTCTTTCATACCGCCGAATCGAGGAAGATGTCGCACCCTGTGCAGAAGAGCGATGAGGAGTGGAGGATGCAGTTGAACAAGGGTACGTGTGCACAAGCCTAAAGGAGCCTGGTATTCAACTCAGAAGGCCCCAAGCTGACATTTACACAACAGAGCAATTCCGCGTCCTTCGTGAAAAGGGTACCGAAGCGCCTTTCTCAGGCGAGTACGACAAGCACTCGCCAAGCTCCGGCACCTACGCTTGCGCCGGCTGCGAAGCGCCCATTTACACTGCTCAGCACAAGTTCAAGTCTGGCTGTGGCTGGCCTGCTTTCTTCGACGCCGTCCCTGGTGCAGTGACTAGGCACACCGACAGCACATTCGGCATGGAGAGGACAGAGATTGTGTGCAGCAACTGCGGAGGCCACCTGGGACACGTATTCAAGGGAGAGGGCTACCCGACGCCTACGGACGAGAGACACTGTGTCAACTCTGTGAGCATCAAGTTCAACAAGGGCGATCCGGAGGCAAAGGCTTAGAAGGATTTGATAAGGAGTTTGAGGGGCGACGAGGATTGTACAATGATGGGTGTTTGAACAGGTATACGAATGATGAGTGGAACGATCACTGTATTACAAATCTGTCGAGATAACATGCAAATTGCGTTTTGATTTGACCTTCCAATGCACATCGTACACCGCTTGGCTGTCAGCCTCGAACCTGTGAAACAGTCCTTCCACAAATAGGAGTGTGTATGGCCTCAGCGTCGATTGCGAGCGATGGCGCCATATCCAGGAGGCAGCAAATATAGCCATTCACAGCGATTCCCAATCCTCCAAAATAACTTTTGCATACGGCACCCATGGGCTCGACTATGCTGGCAATCCCACGCAGCGACTGCGGCGAGGATTGGCCTCCGGGCAGCTTTCGACGAGGCTCAGCGTTCTCTGTCTCGACTTTGGACTGTAAGTGTACCTAATCAGAAATCCAAATAATCTATTCCTCAGCCTTATCACACTCTCGCCCTTTACCCCAGAAAACATTCCCCGCCTTGGCATGCACACGCGACATCATACCCTTGAAGCACCTCCGAGATAGGACGAAGGGATGTGCTGTTTGTTGCACACGCACTCTTGACCGCTATGGGAATTCGTTTGAAACAATCGTGCTAGAGCTTATAATAAACCAAAAAAAGCTGCAGTGTTCCCTTTCGAAGCAACACCGCCAAAATCATCGTCCTTCCCACCAGCCAACACGGGAATCTCGCTGCTGTCGATGTCCAGGCTCGACGCTCTCCGTCAGCAGCAATCGCTAACGCCGCGTCCGCAACCCGCAGGGAATCTCTCAGAGACAGACGACCAGCCGTCCACTTCTCCAGCCAGCTCGCTGTCGCGCCAGCCCAGTCGCGATGTCGGCTACCAGCAAGGCGACTTGCCCACCCTGAGTCACCGCCTGAAGCACACGAGCTCGATTCTGACGATTGCGCTTGGAGAAGATTATATCTATGCGGGTACACAGGCCGGTGAGATTTTGGTGTTTGGGTTGGAGACGTATGAGAGGAAGGCGGTGATTGATGCACACAGGGGGAGTGTGTTGGGGTTGTGTCTGAGCGAGGATGGCACGCTTTTGTTCTCAAGTGCTGGGGACAGAATCGTGAATGTCTGGAGCGCGAAGACACTGGCAAGAGTGGGATGCTTGTACTCATCGTATGACGTGGGCGATATTTTCTGCGTCGCATATTCAGAAGAGCTGCGGACGGTATACCTGGGCGCACAGAACACCACAATCTCCTGGTGCAGCTTGGTCGGACCTGATCAGGCGGACCCGACAGCTCGTATCATCCATCCATCGCTTCGAGACGATCCGTTCTTCGACTCCAAAGGCCCTGGAGGCAGGCAAACGCCAAGACCACCGAATGCGGATGTCACACCGAGGCATGCCGTCGGAGGACAAACGCTGGAGATTCCGAAAGAGAATGTCATGCACTTTGCGCATTATGGATACGTCAACTGCATGATACTTGTCAAGGAGGGCGTTGCGGAGGCTGCTGGTCAAGAGGTGCTCATTACTGGCGGTGGAGACGGCATTGTGAAGCTCTGGACACTGGATGAAAAGAATGGAGGCGCGATTGAACAATTGTATGAGCTCGATGATGGCAGGGAGGAGGGTCATTCTGTGTTGACGCTGGCGATTGATGGTACATTCCTATATACTGGACGTTCTGGAGGCGAAGTCGACGTCTGGGATCTGGAAACACACCAGCTCGTACGCAACATCAAGGCACATAGGGACGATGTTCTCAGCATCAGTGTTGGAGGAGGCTTCCTCTTCAGTGCCGCAGTCACAGGCTACGTTCGCAAATTCGACCGTCAGTACCAGCTTAAGAGCCGACTGAAGGCACATGACGGACGCGTTCTTGCATCTGCTTTCACCTTTCACAAGCGTAGACCGATCTATGTTACTGGCGCCAGCGACAGCACGCTGGCTGTCTGGGACATCAGCGACTGCAGTCCATCGCCGTACGCGGCCTCCAGGACCAGCAACGAGATGATGCTGGAGTACTTGCGACGCTTCGTGTCGTATCGCACAGTCTCTTCAGACCCACGTCATCAAGCAGACTGCCGCCGCGGCGCATCATATCTGCGATCCGTTTTCAAGAACTTTGGCGCGACAACTGAGATGCTCACGACCAAAGACCCTTACAACCCTGTCATTCTGGCCAAGTTTAGAGGCAACCCAGCCACATCGCACAAGAGGAAGAAGATCCTGTTCTATGGCCACTACGATGTCGTCGCCGCGGACAACGAAAACGGCAAATGGCCCTCGGATCCATTCGAAATGGAAGGTATCGATGGCTTCCTGTACGGGCGTGGCACATCTGACAACAAGGGTCCCATCATGGCAGCTATCTTCGCCTGCGCTGAGTTGAACAGTGAGCAAGCTCTTGACTCCGATATCATCTTCTTGATCGAGGGTGAAGAAGAATGTGGATCTCGTGGCTTCGAGGCGGCCGTACGAGCGGCGAAAGACAAGATCGGCGAAGTTGACTGGATCTTGCTCGCCAACAGCTACTGGCTTGATGACCGCATTCCTTGCTTGACTTACGGACTACGAGGTGTTATCCACGCCACAGTCCAAGTCGAGTCAAGCCACCCGGATCTTCACAGTGGTGTTGATGGCAGCGCACAGCTGGACGAATCGCTCAAGGATCTTGTCATGCTTCTGAGCACGCTGACTGGCAAGAACGGCAAGGTCATGATCCCTGGCTTTTACGATCCTATCCCTGAGCTCAGCGACGAGGAACGCGAGCTGTATGTCGACATTACCACTGCCCTCGTACAGCGCAATCCAGAACTCGGCGACCCGGCCGCCCTCGCTTCAAGCTTAATGCGAAGGTGGCGCGAGGCAAGTTTGACCATCCATCGCTTCCAGACCTCAGGACCGGACAACGCCACCATCATCCCCAGACTCGCAAAGGTCGCTTTGTCCCTGCGTCTCGTGCCGAACCAAGAAGCAAACGTCGTAGCTGAGGCCCTGACCTCATACCTGCACACGCAATTCAACAAACTTGATTCTACCAACAGGCTCACCGTCACAGTCGACCACCAAGCCGAGCCCTGGCTAGGCGACTGGACCAACGAGATCTTCAAAACACTCGAAGAAGCAATCATGGAAGCCTGGGGCCCCATCGATCAATCCCGCCGCCGCCGCTCCTCGGCTCTGCCTAAAGTCAGCATCCCATCACACAGGAATCAAAACCACAACGGCACCGAAAACGCTTCCCCACCATCCTACTTCAACAGCAAACTCTCCCCAACTACCTCCTCCGTCCTCGCCAACGGCAGCATCGCCACCCCCATCGACATCGCAGGTACACCACCCGACCTCCCCTCTCAGCTCTCCTCCAAACTCTCCACCCTCTCCACCAACGCCGAACCTGCTCGCCCGCCTCGCCGCAAACCCCTCTACATCCGCGAGGGCGGCTCGATTCCTGCTATCAGGTTCCTCGAGAAGGAGTTTGATGCGCCAGCCGCGCACTTCCCGTGCGGACAGGCGAGCGATTCGGCGCATTTGGACAAGGAGAGGTTTAGGCTGTTGAACCTTTACAAGAGTCGGGATATTTTCAAGAAGGTGTTTGTGGACTTGCCGAAGAAGTAGAGGTTTTGGGTGGGCGTTTCTTTCTCTTTGAGGGAGTTTGCATTAATTACATGTTTTCTACATGGTCAGATTGGGCGATTGGGATGGAGTTTCGGGGCGAGTAGCATAGGTTACTCTCGGTCCATGTAGCAGTCCAGCCTCGGTCAGTAATCGAGAAAATGAATAGATTTACGTTTTGTTACACGTGTATTTGTTCCCAGATTGATGGCACTGGGTTTCATGACGATTGGCGCTGGCTGAACACGTGTGACGTTGACTCCACGGTATCTGAAGTAGAAGTCTCCACCGACGACTGTAGGCACTTGTTCTCATCCTGTAACACTCTGTGAATAGCCAAGTCGTCGTGAAAGGTCTTGACGGCCCTTCCTTTGTCCTGATTGAAGATCCCAGGAATACGTAAACCCAACCCGAACCCTCAGCGATTTTCCTGATCTCAGCTGGAAAGTGGAGCCGCGATCGTAGCTTCCATTCGCTCCATCGTGGCAAGAAACACTCATATCAACAACCCAAAAAAGATGACCAACCTCCTCCCCCTCACCCAAGGCCCCAAAGTCGTCGTCTACCACCAAACCCACCATGGCCCAAACGGCGGCCCTCCAGTCTCCTTACTTCCGCTCATCACAAACAACACCGGTGTTACTCACGTCATCGTCGCGGCAATCCACCTAAACGACCCAGCAGGCAACATCACTCTCAACGACGACTCTCCCGACCATGAGAAGTTTAATACTCTGTACGGCGAAATGGCCTGGCTACAAGCCAGCGGCGTCAAAATCCTAGGAATGCTCGGTGGCGCCGCGAAAGGCTCCTACGAGCGTTTGGACGGCGCTGATCCGGAAAGGTTCGAGAGGTACTATGTCCCACTACGAGACATGCTGCGAAAGCGCAATTTCGACGGTCTGGATCTAGATATCGAGGAGCCGATGTCTTTGACGGGGGTGATTAGATTAATTGATCGGTTGCGAGCGGATTTCGGACCGAATTTCTTGATTACGATGGCGCCTGTTGCTACTGCTTTGCTGCCTAATCAGCCTCATCTCTCTGGGCCGATTGAGTATAGGTTACTCGAGCAGATGCGAGGTCACGAGATCGCGTGGTACAATACGCAATTCTATTGCGGCTGGGGCGACCCTTCGACGACATCTTGGTACGACGCTATCATCGGGCTCGGGTGGCGGGCAGACAAAGTCGTCATGGGCCTGGTCACGAACCCTTCGAACGGTGCTGGACATGTGGGCTGGCCGGTCATGGAAAATGTTCTCCGCACGCTGCGAGCGCGGTATCCGAGTTTCGGCGGTGTCATGGGCTGGGAGTATTTCAATGCTCTGCCTGGCGGGGCGGAGAGGCCTTGGGAGTGGGCGGCGAATATGGGGAGAGTGCTAAGGACGCCTTTACCGGTAACTGTGCCGCAGCAGCAGATGCCTATTAGGCCTTATGGTATGGGTGCTGCGCCTCAGCAGCAGCTGCCACAACCGCAACATCCATTCCCGGCGGAGAGTGTGAAGACGCTGCAGGATTTGGGCTTTAGTCAACAGCAGGCTGTTGCCGCTCTGAATAGTACTGGTGGCAACGTGGAGTATGCTGCTGGACTGCTCTTCCAGGATTGAAAGGATTTGCAGGCTTCTGTCTAAAGATTGAACAATGCACGACAACGCAGCAATTATGGCGGTCTGGTGGCGTTGAACTGGAAGGCAATAATTTCGAAAAGCGAGAAGCCCGAAACCTACACCGATAGCACATACAAACTTCTCCACAACAGGAATAACACCGTACCAAGCATGTGACTCTTCATGCTAGCTTTCGCTTGGTGCCTCAGTCATCATCATCATACACAACAGTCCTACGCCGGCCTCTGGAGTCCGTGTAAATCACCTTCTTGACCACGCCATTCTCATCCTTGATGACCTCCCGAGTAGATTCTCCGGAAGTCTTGCCGCTCGAATTGGTTACCGAGTCCCTTCTGTTAGTGATGGTAGAATCAGTCACGCTCCCTTGCGGAGGAGAAGGAGCGGGAGGAGGAGCAGGTGCAGAGTCCGAAGGCTCCTCCGAGCGTCTGGAATCATCGTCACTCTCCACGGTGGCGCGGAAATCGTATTTCTTTTCCACTTTCACAGTTTCGCTGGAAGATTCCGGCGTTGGCTTGCGGATCTCGTATTTCTTTTCCACTTTGATAGCATCGCGTGAAGACTTCGGCGTTGGTTCGCGGATCTCGTATTTCTTTTCCACTTTGACGGTTTCGCTTGAAGACTTCGGCGTTGGCTCTCGAATCCCGTATTTCTTTTCAACTTTGACGGTTTCACTGGAAGATTTCGGCGTTGGTTCGCGGACCTCTTTGTCGAGCACTACTTTCTTCATCTCGCTGTACCTCTTCCGAGGCGGACTGCTTTCAATCTCCTTGTCGACGACCACCTTCTTCGTCTCGCTGTATCGTCTTCGAGGAGGAGGACTGCTGCTACTGTCGATCTCTTTGATAAGATACCTCTTCGTCTCAGTAAACTGCCTCCTCGGCGGCTCCGGCTCCGGATACTCAGTCTTCATCGTCTTGCCATGGCAGTCGACATGCACAATTTTCCACACCACACCACGACTGTTCCTCACGATGATTTTCGTCCAGTCGCAGTTCTTCACAACCTGGGAAGGGATATTGCTGGGTGGCGACTCGCATTTTTGTGGCGGTGGCGGCGACGGCGGACGACATTCCTTTGGCGGAGGTGGAGGCGGTGGCAGGACAGCAGGGTAGATTGTCTTGGTTATTTTCCCGTACGAGTCCTCGTACGTGATTTTGATGACGTTACCTTTGGTGTCTTTGTAGGTGATTTTGCGCTCGATGCAAGTTTTGTCTACTGGCTTTGCTGGCTGTGCTGGTCGAGAGAGTTTTTCTTCTGGGATTTTGTAGCTGATGGTTCGGGACCGGCGTAGGACGATGGCGGGTTTGTCTTCTTCTTTCTTCTTGTTCTTGGGTATGGTGACGATGGCACGAATGTCTTCGTACGAGCGTCTTGGTGGATGGGTTTCGTCGAAGGTGACGTGCGGCATCTTGAGGGTTGAGACCCGAATGGCTGGGAGTATGGCTGGGAGAAGTTGCACGACACTCAGGGTCAGAGACAAAGTAGGGCGTCCGCTCTTCTAAGTATATGGGCAGCCTTCTTCACCATGACCAGGGCCTTCCAATACAATGGGTTCCACGTCAGAGGTGCATCCCGTGGACCCGGTGAACCCAACAGGGGCCTTTGAGATCTGGCCGCCAGCAACCCGAAGATATTTTTTGAGACATCGGCTGTGAACGGTGGTGGATCGACAGTCTTGAGGATCGCGGTCTTTGAGTGCGCATCATGAGTTCGAATTGTTAGCCTTGTCGACGCGAGTCGACCTCTTTGCTTGGCAAGATTGCTGAAGTGAGACATGGGTGACCAGAATGGTGGGATATGTCTAAGACATCAGAAACGTCTTCCGCTTGCAAGAACGCTTTCGCAATGCGGAGGAGCCCACTATACACTTCGAATCTTGTCGTCCACTTTGTAATCGGTGTCGTGCCATCATCGTTAAAAGTATTCATGTTGGGGATGGATGGCTGCACATCAAGAGAAGTCAACAATCACTTACATCGGCTCGGCTGAGATCTCAGCGCGGTACACTAATGACCGTGTTTCAAAACATGGTGTCCCGAATGATGGCTCGTCATAGCCATCGTACCAGCCTCTCTGACTCTCTTTGCTGAAGTTCCCCAGCATCACGGGAAAGCGCTCCCAGCAATCCATATGGCCACGCTTGACGCCGTGTGGATTTGTGCTCCATTGATCCCAAGAACATTTCACGTTCCATACCTCGGATTGCTCCTGCATACTCACAACTCAAATCGGAGACAGACAACCACACCACGCCCGGGCAGAACAATCTAGCAAACGACCTTCGATCAACCGGCTCAACACCCCTGTAACTAGCTCACGCCACCACTTCACGATACCCGGCTATAGCACATCAAAGCAATGGCTCGCTCAGAAGTCTCGACGTCGTTCCAGCGAGTCATCGTGCGGCACGCTTATCGCTGGCCAGAAACAACACTGTGGTGTTGGGCAATTTTCATGATCATATCGGGCCTGTATCTTATCACCAATTTTGCCAAAATGGCGAATCAGCAGAGCAAATTGGGCCTTGGGACGCCGTGGTACGTTGATACAACCAGAAACAATCGGAACCACGAAGCAAAGAATGAAGCTGACAGTGCTTGCTCACAGGATAATCCCATACGGCATCACCGTCGGCGCAGTAACAGAAACCTTCGTCTGGATCGTGGTGCTGCTTTCGTTCCAGCGCCGCTTGTACCCTGGCGTCGTGATACTGAAAGCGTTCATTCTTTTCATCCTGTACCTTACGGGCATGATTGGAACGGCATCGCAGCTTTTCGGACCTGTTATCAAGGTGTGTCAGGGCGACACTTCCAGCGGGCTGAGCGTGGATTCATTGTTGTGGCTGCTGCAGAGGTCGACGTGCGAAGACTGGTACGTGGTGTTTGGGTTCTTTGTGGTGGGCATGCTGTTTGAGGTGTGGATTTTGATTGTGGCGAGGCAAGTGCTTGCGAGGTCGACTTAAGTTGAAGCAAGCATGTTGGGAGACGACGGTGGTGGATTCTGTAGTATAGTCAATGATACCCGCGGCCTCCGGTCGCATTTTGAATGTATAAAATCCTACAAGCATAATACTACGCTATCAGTGTCTTATGTGTCCATGGGGAGGTGGTTGCTAGCTGTTCACTCTATCGAAAGTCTGCAGGAGTGGTAATATTTCTAGTCGCCATAAGATGATGATACGAGGAAATGGAATGGCAGAGTCAGTAGATTCGAAGGAGGTGAGGTAGATCGGATGGAAGCGGAGAGAAGTCTAGCCGGCGAACAAGGCAGTGGAGCTTGGTGGGAGGGAGCGCGCGGAGACGATGGCGCGGATGGCTATGCTCCTTCATACTAATAATATAGAGGTCCGTCGCGTGTTTCCCAATTCGATTTCGCTATACAGCACCCTTGTCATCTCCTCCTTTACACAAAGCTTCGCCTATTGCCGTGTTTTCGGCGCGCTATACGGACGAGATTCATTATTGGATGCGATGCGGCTGAGGTAGACCAGGCGCTACCAATCGAACACCACGAGGAGCTCGAAGCTACAGTATTGCGACACGCCGTTGAAAAGCCCAAGGCAATCGCGAAACTGCTCCACACAGCACTATACCATCTCAAAACACCTCTAGATCACCATCGAGCGACATGGCCGACGACGGAGACGCCGCAAACGACGCGACCGCCGCCTCCAGCCCTGCCTCGGACACCAACAACAACCGCGACCAGGAGCAAGACGGCGCGGCGAAAAGCGCCAAAGACAGAGCGTGCCCTTTCTGCGGCCAAGCATTTACCTCTTCTTCGCTCGGACGACATCTCGATCTATATATCAAGCCGAAGAACCCAAAACCTGCCGACGGCGTGCACGATGTCGACGAGATTAGAAAGCTTCGTGGTGGCATCACCCGCCGGCAGCCGCGAAACAGCATGAAGGGCGGTGCAGCGCGTAGAGGCGAGAGTGTAGAGACGCCAGAGGCGAGCAACAAGCCTAGTAATCTCAGGCTGCTTAAAGAGACGAGCTATACTGGCCGTACGAACGAGAATACTCCGGCGGCATCGCCGGTATTGGCAAGAGAAGGAAGCGGAATGCTCGGAGTGAACACGGTCGGCTGGGAATCGACTGGTGTGATAAACAACATACCGCCTCGCGCCCCACCTCGCGCCAATGCGGATGCGTCAGCGACTGGCCAGGCGCAGCGTGTGCAAGAGATGCGACGAGATACGGCATCTGGCCAGCCCATGCAGCGACCGGAGCCGCGCACAGCAGATACTATAAAACTGCAAGAACAGGCAGAGGTTGGGAAAGCAGCAGAGATGGCACTAAGAGAAGTGCTCGGCAGTCTGCAAGCTGCTAGGAGGAAGGTCGAGCCTGGCCCAGTTTACGAAGATTTCGACTTCTTTGCGCAATCGTTCCCTGGCTTGTGTCTGAACATTTTGCCACCGCCAACAACACTTTTCAGTCCAGCACCTTTCGCTTCGGCAGAGTCATGGTCACTCAAGCCGCCAGGTCTCCAGCAGTCAGATGTCATGAACAGACTCTTCAACGAGCGCGTCAGAGATATGCGGAACGCGAACCCTGACCACCCTTCAGATTCTATCGTCTTCCGCCATGCTGCTCACCTTCAAGGCGCCTTCGAGAACTGGCGTCTGATGTCTGACAAAGACCAGCAAGCTCAATGGGCTTTGGAGGCTCTACGCTGCTTCACCACTTCCCGCGATACGAACAACAAGCTCAAACGCCGCCTTGCCGACGCAGAGCAGCACACAGCCCATCTAGAAGCCCAATATGACCGACTCTCACGCTGCCAGTTGCCTCGAGAATGGCTCGTCCGCCCACCGAAAACAGTCCCAATCTCAGATGCCATCGCGCGCGAGATGCAAAAGTTTCCAGGAGGCAGCACCGAATCCGACTACGACCCGAACACCATCATCTCCCGATGGCGCGAGACCGTCCGCACAGTCGCCCGCCCAGCCCGTCAGTCGACCTCGCATCTGCCCAACTATGCAGCCTCTGCCATGAACAACACCAGCCGATATGTAGGCGAGACGCTGGGTGAAGCCATGGTCATGAACGGCTCCATCCAGGGCGTTCAAGGACCCATGCGCCGCAACAACAGCAGCTCCGAACTGCCTCGCGGCGAACTCGACAAATACAACGGAACCGTCAGCTACGAAACACCTCCCAATCCGGGCGCAATCTTAGACGACGACTCGCAGCATCCGAACACAAACTCCCCTCAAACCTACGACTACCCCTACCCTCCTGCGGATGACGAAGACCAAGACGAGGACGTATCGAACGTGCTGGATACTTCGATCACGAATTTCGTTGATCGCAATGCGCTCGCGAAACAAAAGCGATTTGTGCAGGGCAGTTTCTCGGCGACTAGCCCCGGTGCTCAAAGCGGCGCGGGCACGTTTGGGAAGTTTAGGATTAATGGCAATGTTAGGCATCCGGATACGGGGAGTCCGGTGTTCAATTCGAATGGGAAGAGGCCGGCGGAGATGGGGTATGGAGGGGCGTCGAAGGGGCAGAGGACGTGATATGGTATCGGAGTGTTTCCAAAATCTGGATCTGTGTTTATATGCGGTTGTTCAATTTTAGACACAGATTGATTGCCGATCAGGTACTGTCAGACCTTGCACGTTCTTGGTGTTTTGCTGTGCATGTCCTAGCTACGAGATCAGTTGTTCTGATGGCATGAGCTCTGATTGGTGCAGACAACAAGAGATGATTTTTCGAGCGTTTGTCCCGCTGGCGTGCGTCGTCAAGCCCCAATGTGCAGGCACAGCCGCAAAAGTGGCGACTATTGGGTAGCACGCTGCGCCCAGAGACTTGCGACCGCCATCGCCACCCAGCTTGTCAGACTCTTGCTGGATTCTCGCTTTCTGGTAGAGATGGTGTATTTCCGGATTCTGAACATGCTCAGGATGAAATGGAACATCGGTTGTCTATCGATCGTTCCTTCCAATCTCTTCTGAGATGGGTTGCGATGCACTCACTCTAAGGCTGAGGAACGCAGTGGACATGAACCATGATTGATACCTGATCACGATGTTACACATGGAATACTATCACGCGTCCTCACGATTTGTACACTCCCGTATCATCCTACGATAAGACATGAGTTTTTTTCCTTTTGAGAATCTAGCTTGGAAATCAGGATGGAACTGATCCTTATGCATTGCCGAGAAAAATCATGAGACCAAGTCGTTTGTGAATGTTCTCTCCTATTTCTGTGACTTTCTGTCGCTGAGCAGGGTATTGTCAGTATTGCTGGAAAAACCCATCAGCCTTTCTCTGCGACGATAAACGAGCAGCTTTGCAGTCGCTTGTACGCTGATTGGTTCACAGCGACCAGCTTCGTTTTTCTTTCAGATCGTAGGGGTGAGGTGCGTAAACCCAGTGACGGCACATCCACCAATGAACACACGATGCGAGTACAACTCCACTTTCAAGCCCCAATGCAGGCGCAGTCAGAAGAGAATAACACAGTGACGAGATCGAGCTTGCACAGCCCCCGATATCGTCGAATCCTGGTCATGTTGCACCCCAACACGGTCAAGACTCATATGTCACCAGCCCGATGCCTGTTGGAGGGTGTCTTCTACGACAATGGCAGGTGCCAGGCTTTCGTACCTAACCTAGGGAACTTCACGTTTTTAGATGTGAACGTTTCACTTCACCAAGCTGAACAAAGAGGACTGGAATATGAACTCCCTTATGCTGGAGCGTTATACCGGTTGCGAGTTCTTCCACTTCCAACACGAAATAGGAAGAGAGATAGCAGTCTCTCCTTGCCCGAACAGTACATCCTACACCAGCTTTGCGACTGCTGTGCGCTGATTGGTTCACGCTACCGATTGCGGTTTTCTTGAGATTCTCTGCTCGGCTTCACCGGTGGCACCGGGTGCTGTGACTATCTCCTACAAACCGGGGGAAGCGCCAATGAGCATGTGCCTCGCTTCACGGTCTCTCGAGATTGTCAAGCCCCAAAATGCAGGTACGACCGTACGAGGCTAGGCTTGCACGACATTTTGCAGATTGAGCATTTAGCCTGGAGAGCATCCTCTAGCCGTAAGTACTCTGGTTGGCTCACAGTCGACAGCTCACGTTTTCTGCTTCATATGCACAATGAGGCTCTTACCATATGACCCAATCAAGCGCATGGCGCATTTTCTCCCACTTTCAAGCCTCGAAATCCAGGTACCACTTGAGCCAACCTTATGATGTGCACACTGCATCTTGTATTTTGCAATCGTGTCTGGATACTGGCAGAGATCAGACGATCACAAATATGGTTGGTGAGGTATTCTGCGAACGCCCATGCCAATCACTATCCCGTCTCGTTGGCTTTGGTACTCTCCCTAATCACAATTGCACTACGGCGTGCGTGCTCGAGAGCCTAGCTTTGAACGGTACTGAAGCTGTAGCGTGGCCAAGTGGCTGAGTGCTGCTCAAAACGCAAGCGCACGGGGTCAACATTAGGCTATGATTGCCGCACCACGAACCACGTAGTCTAGCCGTCAAATCACCACGTGCTACAAACGCCCGAACGCCCAAACAATGGCATATTGCACTTCTGGAGAAAATACGAAGAAAAGCTTTCGTGGGACGGTATCCATTGCGTTCGACGATACTAGCCCTCTCCAAGACCCAGGTGTCAAAGAATGGAATTTGTACCCTCAACGAAGCCGACGGCCTGCGGATGCTTTTTCCTCAGTATGATACGCTCAAATAAATTTCAAAGAGTCTGGTCATAGCCGAAAGAATGCGCCTCCGAGATGCGAAAGAAAGCTTCGACGTACGGGCATTAGTCAAACCTCGAGGCTCGGTTTCCAGTAAGCCGCTCATCAAGATGGTAGTGAAAATATTGCACTGCAACCAGGACACGACTGCGGCTTAGATGTGACCACATCATGACATGGAATTTGGTTGGAAGTAAGCTACATTTGACACTCTCTATCACTGTGACAATTGAATAACAGGTGCGAGGATTACTTCGAACACCAGAGGCGCAGCTCCACAGAAGCTGGTGCGCTGATAGGTTCACAGCAACCGGCTTTGTTTTTGCGGTTTTGTCAAAAGACAGATAGCAGTCGTTGCATTTCTGGGTTCCACCTATAAACGTGCGGTACGAGTGACTCCACCATCAAGCCCCATAATCCAGGTACAGTGAGACAACTATTGGAGGGTCAGCCTCAAGGATGTTGATTGGTTTACAGCCGCCAGCTGACATTTCCCGAAAACGCGTGTTCCGGTGAAGTGCACCAACATGCACGCAGATCTGCAGGTCTGCCTCAGAGAATGGTCAAGCCCCAAATTTCAGGTACCATGCAGAGATAAAATCAGATGACACTGGGGTTGGCCAGCACAGACGGTGGCTCGGCGGACGTGAGCCGCAGCGGAGAGTCCATCGTTGTGACTAGAAGGAATGATCTGCCTGAGGGCTTATTCTGTATAGCCTCATCAGCTTCAAGGTTGGTACGCAAGGACACCTCCCAGGCCCTAAGGCCTAGACGACGTCGCTGTGGCAAGCGATGTGCTGGCAGGATGGTTGGCGTGATGATTTCTCTCGCACTTCCGTGTCATTTGTGCAGTACATTCTGATTGGTGCAGGAGACACTGGCACAGGTTAAGGATGCGTACTGCGAACATGACAGGTTCGGTTTAGGAAATTGAAAACGTCCCGTAGCTTTTGAGCCAAGCCTCGAGACACAGCCTCCAGAGGCCAATAATGCTGCGCAGGCACATCATCACATCTTGGTTGCTACGTGGCTGCCATGGTATCTGGACCGAGATTCAACGTCAGAGAATCAACTTACGCAAGTGTGCAAGGGCTTTCAAGGGCGAGGCTAGCCACGTGATACATCAATCCGGTAAGAGCTTTGATTGGTACGCCATGGAAAGAGAGCGATTCTTGCGATGACCGCGCCCCCCACGCGTCATAGGGGCGCGAAAGCCCCAAAATGCAGGTACACGGGTGCTCGAGTTCGAGGTAGGTGATTTTTCGCCACCCTTTAATGTTTGTCATCTAAAAACTGACCACGTTCCGTGTCATCTTTGGCCCCAGTTGGTCAGCCTTTCCACGTTTCAAGTTTTATTCAGATCTTTGGAGGCGATTGAACAGGAGCGGACGAAATCCTTATATTGCTGGTTATTGTTCAGACATGTGATAAAAGATTGGCAAGGAGACGTCTGGACCCATGTGGTTGGGTAGATGCCGCATGACATGTGCAGTTCTCAAGAAGCTTTCTTCATATGGCCCCTTCCCTGAAGAACGTCGCGGTCAGTATCTTCGCCTCGTACTCGGCATGATTTGCGCTATCCCCGAATCCTCCAGCGACAAGTTGTTTCTTTCGCCTTTGGTATGTTTGGATCTGCTGCTCTACAGAATTCTTGACGGTGTAGCGTATGATCGTCGCATTCCTCTCTTGTCCCATGCGGACCACTCGCCCGATGGCTTGCTGTTCGACTGCAGGATTCCATTGCGGCTCCAGGATGTGTACACGCGTTGCAGCCGTGAGGTTGAGGCCTAGTGCGCCTGTCCCGAGCGTCATGAGCAAGGTTGACACTTCGAACTTCGTTGTGAAGTCTTCGAGAGCCTGCTGTCGCAGGGCTTGGGGCACTGCACCGTCGATCCGGACATGGCGGATGTTTGCATTGTTGCAGAGCTGTGCAGCTATGTCTAGGGTTTTTCTCCACACCGAGAAGACGATGCTCTTCTCTTTGCCTTGGGAAGCAAGCAAGTCCTCTATCAACCTCGCCAGTTTCGCCGAATGTGGTTGTCTGGAATTAGACATGCCACGCAACGTACGCTCGTCTGACAAGACTTTCTCGGCGAATGCCTGCTCACACTTGGGGCATTGGTAGACTTCGCTCTGGTCTGCGTCGTTCATGGCTGCTTTTAAGCAGACAGCGCACAGAATGTGTGAGCATGCGCCCAGAATCCCAGAACTCAGATCGCGCTCTTGGTTTATGATGAACACTTCGACCGAACATGATGCACAAGTAGCCTGACCATCTTCTTGGAGAAGTGTCAAAGCTTCGTCGGGATCAAGCAACGCCTCATCACTCATGTCCTGTATTTCGGGCATGAAGGTGCCTTGGTTGCAAAATATGCGGAGCTGTAGTATAGCTTGCAATATGGTGTGCTTCGACTTGGCGTTGTGCAGACCGCTGACGGAGGCGTCAAGGCAGCGTCGACTGTGCCGGAACAAAGCGGCGTGGCGTTCTAACTCGGCCGGAGAGAAATTGATCGAGTGATCAACAGCCCGAGGTTGTGGAAGGTTGAGCAGAGCTTTAGTCCTCCGGAGACACACGGGAGAAAGAGCCTGTCGCAGAACGTTACAGCCTTGGCGAAAGGACTTGCGCGTGATCTTAGCAACGTGATCTCGAAATATGGCCGGCTCTTGAAGCAGCGGGACTCTGCAAAACCGAAGCAAGGGTGCAAGATCGTCGACTTTGTTCGAAACGGGTGTGCCTGTAAGACACCAATGATGACTCGCATAAAGAGCAAGGATAGCTTTGCACTGAGCTGTTCTCGATGAGCGAATCGTGTGTGCTTCATCGAGCACCACTCTGAACCATCGAAGATAGTAAAGGACCTCTCTTCCGCCTCGGTAGCTCCTTCTGTGTTCGGTTGCCACTGTGCCATAGGTAGTGAGTACGATGTCATATGACAGTAGCTCTCTTGCTGTGGCCACGCGATCATGGCCGTGGTACTTTGCAATCCGCAAGGCTCCAGGCATCGTGTGCTTCTCGATTTCTTTCTTCCACTCGTCGAGTATTAACAGAGACGGCACAACAACCAGCGTCGATCTTGTGGGGGCCAAGGTTCCGTGGTTCATCTGTTCAATCACCCCCTTAGCAGCAAATGCTTCGGCACGTTTCCTGGAGGTGGCCACAAGGGCAATGGTGCTCAGAGTCTTTCCGAGGCCCATATCGTCGGCCAGAATGCCACTGGCGGGTTCGTTGGGGCGCTCTCGACGCTCTGCCGCGGTCACTGAATGGCGGTACCTGTGTTCGTTAGACAATACTGTGCCTCAAGAGAAAGTACAGTACCACATACACAAGGATGCCATCCTCATCTATGCCTGAACTCCAATACCTCATCGGGTTTCGAAGCTCACCAATCTCGCGATCGGTCATGAAGCCCAGAGCATCGACCTGATGCCTAAGATTGTGTAAGCTTAATACTGGAGTTCCACTGTAGGCTGACATACTTCAGAAGTGGGATGGTCAAGCATGAGGTGTCGAGGTCCCTGTGATTCGAATCGAAACCGGAAAGATCGTCGAGTACTCTGTTCCATCCTTGCTCGGCTGCCATCTGCTCTCCGACGAGCTTTCCGCGCGAGAGTCCAGCCAGCCAGATGTCAATATCCGGCAGGTCATCGAATGTCCAGACATGTGGATTGTGATAGTCACAATTCTCTGTACGCTGGTATGGTTCTTGTAAGTACAGACCATTGTCGGATAACAAAATGCCGACCTGGTCACTGTCGCTCTTCAAGCCAAACATGTTAATATGGATCTTGAAGCGAGTCAGGGTGCTTCGACCGATACCATTTTGAGTGCCAAGGAGTGCTCGAAATGAAGCCTCGTCGGCGTAAGCCTCGAACGTGACAATGTCAGCAATTTGACTAAAAGTTGAAGCAGCGAGTGCATTCAACTGCGCGAACTCAGCATGGTTTGCCGATCCAATTGTGATTCGAGGTTCAGCGACATTCAGCCGTAACTCCACGTATCCATTGCTGTTGACTAAATTGCGTGTATCAGGCACTACTCCTCCTTTGACGAACTGGCAATTCAGATCGACAAGCTATGGAAAGTAGTTTTTAGCAAAAGTATGCACCGGTGTAGAAAGGCTGTCGGACCTACTGTGCCGTAGCAGACATAGTCGTCATCAAGTTCCCCTTGATCGGGCGGAGGTGAATTGAGCCGACGGCGCTTGGCGATGTGGTCGGGGTTTGCCATCGCGTCTCCCTGCAACTGGGCTGCACCGAAATTCAACATAGAAACCTCGAAATGGCAGACGAAGATAATTGCAAGCTTTTGAGACCGTTGAAGCTCACGGGGACTCAGTCTTTCGTGGACTGCACAGGGGGGCACATCGCCGCAGCAGCTGTGCTCATGCAAGATGCAGCCACCACTGCCCCCCAGCCCACGATCCACTTCTATGTACATGCATGCAAGTAGCACAGCCTGATTCATGGCACAGCCTTGCTTCTCAGCCTTGCACTTTCGTTTACTGCTCATATGATGGCGGTCCTCTGGACTCCGAGTCGTTGTGCTGTTTAAACTGACCACTTGTGCTTGAACGACAGTATTGGATCTTTGCGGATCGGCATGGCCACGATATTCGAGCGGGAGCTGAGAAGCTTCAAAGCGCATCTAACACCAGTAGAAAAGAGCAGTTTCACCGACACCACCCTTGAAGACGTTCGCTTGACAGTAGCGAGCATCCAGAAAACACAAATTTCCGAGAGGACGAACAAGAATGTTGCGAGGCTGCGCAGATTTCTGGAGGCTATTGAGTCGTACGGCAAAGTCCTTGACATATTCGTCAACATTCACGAAGTCGTCGCTTTTGTATGGGGTCCGATCAAATACTTGTTGCTTGTAAGTATGCCCTGTGTGTTATGCCCTAGGATGCACGTCGCATTCGCACAGCTTTGCGCAAGATTTGCTCAAGTGCAGGCGGTCAATCGGCAACGTGAATGGAGCATGATGTAGTCTGAACGGTATCTCTGTGGCAAGCATTGTCAAGATCAACATCTATCCTCAATACTAGTACCTCCTTGGAAGTCTACTGACCAAAGATAGGTTGCCAGTGCGTACACAGACGCATTTACCACCCTCCTAGACACGTATCAGTCCATCAGTCGACAGCTGCCATTGCTCGCGCAATATCAGGATCTATTTGCACGGCATGGCGGTATGGAAAAGATCTTCGTATGCATGTTTAAAAATATCTTCGACTTCCATCTACGGGCGCTTGGGTTCTTCCGAGCCGGCAAATGGAAGCAGATATTCAAAGCTCATGTCTTCCGGACACAATTTGATGACATCGTCAACGACCTGAGCCAACATCGGGAGATGGTCGAGCGTCAAGCGGACCTGATCGAATTCGAGGAAGCTAAGCAAGCGCGGGATGATGCCCAACAACACTATGAGGAGCAACGAGAACAAGAGCAACTCCGCCGTAAACTGTTCATGCAAGACTGGCTGGATGCGCCGAACATGGTTGGACAACTGGAAAAGGGACAGTTGACACGGGAGGCACGGCCTCGCAGCGGACAGTGGCTCCTGTCAAGAGACAAGGTTAAAGCTTGGCTTGATCCGGCTATGAGTGCCGCAGCTTGTTTATGGATTTATGGCATTCCTGGAGCAGGCAAAACGGTACTTGCATCTCTCCTCATCGAAAGCTGCAAATCTATTGCAAATGCACGCACAGTCTACTTCTATTGTCGACACGGCGACCCGCGAGCAGACAACTTCATATCCATGGCTCGCTCATTTCTCGACCAACTTTCCCACATGGAAAGCTCGATCGTTGACATGCTTTACGACATGGCAACGAAGAAAGACAATTGCTTCAAGACAAGGAAAGAGACCGAAGAGCTGCTGCAGTTATGTCTAGACGCCGCCGGAACCTTGTATATCGTCGTCGATGGCTTGGATGAGTGTACTGAGCCGGAACAAAAGGCGATTGCGAGATGGCTCAGGAAGTATGCAGACAACTCCGGAGCGACGCGCGATCCCACTCGTTGCGCATTTCTCAGTCAAGATGACACGACTACTAGAGCCTTGCTCTCAACTTTACCCACAGTTCGAATTACGGCCTCCGACAACAAGGAAGACATCAAAGCTTATTGTAGCGCCATTGCAAAGGATATCCAAGTCAAATTCACAGAGTCTGATGCAGGAACAAGCTTCATCGTTGAAGCCGTCTCGACTAAAGCTGATGGTGAGGCAAATCCTTCTCCTGGTGGACTGTAAGGCTAATTCCACAAGGAATGTTTCTTTACGCTATCCTTGTGATGGACAATTTGCTCCATCAACTCAATCTTGCTGCAATGCGAGCAGAATTGGATCCGCGAGTGTTTCCCACCGGGTTACATCAAGCGTGCGTACCAAACTGGGGATAAGCTATATCAGCCACTTGAACTGATTTTGCGTAGGTATGGGCGTATCCTCAAACGAATACTCGAGGACGAGACGAGACCAGCGCAGTGCGAGGGTGCACGAAAAATCCTTGCTTGGCTGGTTTGTGCTATGCGTCCTCTCAAGTGGCGTGAGATCCAGTGTGCAATGTCAACGGATGCAGACGCTGGTATAGTTGATCCAGATCAACGCCTCATCATGGGCCCCAAAGAAATATGTGGATCTCTGGTGGAGCAGCAATGTGACGGCAGCTTACACCTGGTCCACACGACTGCAAAGCTGTAAGACATCCGGAATCCCCAGAGTCAAACACCTAGCACGGCGACTGACCAACAGCAGCTATTTGATCGCCGCAGATATCATTCACGAACCTCTGGAGCATCTGCAACTGTCAAAATTGAGCCTCTATCAGCTCTGCTTCAGCATCTTCGACGACAACCTTACTCCAGATCAGATGACTTCGCATGTCCGAGCAGGAGATTTCGCTTTCTTCGACTATTCGATTGTCAACTGGATACCGCATTTGCTTGCCAGTTTGGATGTCAAAAGTGGCGGGAATCTTCCAAGGCTGACAGATCACGATTTCACAGAGTTTGTTGAGATTCTGTGTATCTTTCTGGACGTTCACTGGAAGACTCCCAAGAAGAAATCGAGGACACCAAAGAGTATGGTCAATGCGGCCAAACGCCTACCAGGACTTGAAGAAGCGCAAAGAGTCCATTTACTACGAACACTGGCATCCGCGAATAGCCTTGTCGCTTCAGAACTCCAGGATTCAACATGCTTCGAAGCTTCGAAGTTGTATAATACTTTGCGAAAAGTGCGACTTGTCATTGAAACCCTTACAATGCAACCATCTGCGCGGAACGAGATAGAATCCTTCTACGGCACTGCGGTGTTCAAATGTCCCCGACTTTACTGCAAATGGTTCTATGAGGGCTTCGGTTCTGCGGCCAAACGTGATGAACATGTCGCAAAACATGAACGTGCATACTATTGCCCTTACATCGGCTGCACGCACGCAACACTTGGCTGTAAGACCGAAAGCGAGCTCGAGAACCATTGCCAAACATACCACAAGCCATCTCTCACAGATGAAGATTTCCCCTTGCCACCAAGGCCACCAACACCGCCGCCACCACCTCGTCCTCCCCAATCGCCATCGCCACCTCCTCCATCAATACTACCTCCCCCCCATCCTCAATCGCCGCCACAGCCACAGCCGGCTGCTTCGCCAAGGAACAGCACGCCGAATTCCCCAGCAACGCAACCTTCTGCCCCAAGTTCTCTGGTGGCGAACAAAGTGACAGGGAGCATTTCATCCACCAAGCGTCCAAGCACTTTTGACCCTGCACCCTACCATCAGCCTGCGAAGCGCATTCGTCAAACCGGCCCGTTCAAATGTGAGGTTTGTGGCAAGATATTCCCGAGGATAGCGCTCTTCAACTCACACAAAATGGTCCATTCGAACGAGAGGCCATTCGCCTGCACTGTGTGCCAAAAGACCTTCGCGCGGCGGCCAGACCTCACGAAACACGAGAAATTACATTCGGGAGACAGGAAGTTCTCGTGCCAGGGAACTCTTCGGGACGGTCGCAGTTGGGGCTGCAAGAAGAAGTTTGCTAGAGCCGATCACTTGGCAAGGCACTGGAAAGGAACCGCGGGTAAACTCTGCATGAAGCCTTTGATCGACGAAGAGGAGCGTCTCAAGCAGCAGCTAACATCTGCAGCGAATGCAACATCCGCAACAGCAGCGGCACCTGGACAAGCATACGCAACGTCGCACATTCATACAGGTGTGACGACTCCGGGCTGGAATCAGTTGGTGTTGCCAAGCCCACAGTTTCTACCAAACACACCCGCCGAAACCTTTGGGTACGATGATACATTTCCACCATTCTTCTATGAGCAACATCCCGAAATGTCTGGATTCAACTGGGATGCTGTACTTCCGGAATAAACACCATCACGATCTTAATAACACCGGAACTTTGTTGACGGCAGCTGCATGAGGGTCATACAACAGCAGCGCGAGCAGTACGGAGGTATGGGGTTCCAGTCGAAGCTGTTACAGTGGCAAGGATCCGGGATGCTAGTGGCAAAGGAGTGTACGGCTGTGTGATTTGGTGCCTAAGATCGAGGCTTGGCTCTAGTTTTTCTAGTCCCTACCGAGCCTGCTTGGGAGGCAACGGCCTATATCAGCTCAGTAAAACCACGTCTGTTCCCAGCAGCGAACGAATCCTGCGGCCTACACTGCGTCTCGCGTGCAGCTTGCAGCATCCGCCAATGTATGAAGCATCATCATATGTGGCACAAGCGTATCTGCGTATTCATACTCAATGACTTACTGTATGTACAGCATGAGTGCGACTAGTTTCGACTATAGTCCAAACTCATGGAAATTGCCACAAACCAAACACTCACGTCCATCAACTTCAAAACTAAAGTCAGGCGAGAGCTCGATTTGGCTGATTTCCGTCATAGATCTAGATTTGCTGCTGTAATATGTTGTTCAAACATGTCACACCATGGGACACTGTATGCCTGCTATATGTCTCTTCGAACGCTTTGAGTCTGGCTCGTGAATTCAGGACGCATGCACTGGGGCTTGTTCCGATATTCCGCGGAACTTTGGCCGGCTCACACGGAAAGAACACAGAAAATCTCGACTTTGCCCTGCAAACCAATCATACCAATCCTCGTAGTTGTACTTTATGGCGCCACCAAGCCTCCGCGCCACGATCATGTTGTAGCCGTGCTCAGCCTTGCGCGGCGAAAGGCACAACCGCGGTTCCTTTCATTTCCTGTGGCCTGAATTCTAGACAGTATGATGTACATAGCGATCGTAACATCGTACTTATTTCGTATCCATAAGAAGCGATATCTTTCTCTGCGGTTGTTGTGGTATTTCCAAGAGCCATAGGAGCCATATCCTGCAGCTCGCCGGCAAGAGGCTGAGCCGCAGTACCACTGTACCAGCTTCTCCAACATCCATTCGGGGAGCGTAAGCAGTCTTATTCTTGGTTTCCTCGCGCCGTACCAGTAAGAGCGTTGGCCTCTCGATTTGGATGATTTGGAAACGACAAGACATAAAAGTCATTCCGCGTGAATTGCCTCGATAAGCTGAACGATCCGCTTGCTTTTATTAAGCTGTTAGCCGTTCCACAGGGTTTTGCTTAAATCGCGAGTTCCGCTCGTGTAGATTTCAAGCTACCGTAAGCTTGCAGCCTGGAGTTAAATGGTCTATCGTACTGGGCGGCTAGGCGGTATACGCAATAATGAGGCTTACTCGGGGAAGCCGGCTTCTGTGGTAAAGCCGCAGCGGAGGAGTGCGTGTTGCTGGGGAAAAACTGCGCCTGCTCGCCGTGCACCACTCATAAGCGCATACATGTATTGTCAGGAGCTTCGGCGGACCTTGCCTATCCTCGAGCTATTGCGCCATAACCGCGAGATGTACCTGAATTTGGAGGCTTTTTTCCGCCGGCTGCCTCGACCTCTCGGCTTCTCCTATGATTTATCGGCAGATTGTTTCGTCTGCTCGTGAACCAATCAGAAGTTGATTGCGTTCCCAGTAACGTAGCAGTAGTGATACATCGACCAACCTCACATATGTCGCTTCGGTTTCATTGATTAGATGTGGAATCTTGGTTGTTCAGGTGAAGACTGAATTGGAATAATTGTGCAAGCGTTTCAATTTACCATAGACCTCAGTAGCCGGTCGGGCGCTGGTTCATCTACAGACGGATCCAGACACATCAAATGTGCCTATACCAAACATCTAGTCAGTAGTTACAAAGGTTCTGCCAGCCTTCAAGATTCTTGTCATGTCTACCGTGCTTACGCTCCAGTTTGTATGCAGCTCTACGGCGTATCTTCGAAACGTTACACCTGATGAGGCCGGTGCTGCACCTCACTACAAGACACTGCTCTCAACGCCCGAATGACCTTTTTTTTGGTCAGCTGCGAGCTGCCTAACAGAATTCAGAGCCACAGGACGGCGGGGCTATGCACACGCAATAATGGGGCTTTGACTGATATCGAACTTGAGACCTGCATTGTGTGGCCGAAGAAAACTGCGTCTTATCTGCGCACACCAGTTAGAAGCTTGAACAAAAGCCTCGATCGAGTGCTCACTCGCATCGCTTAACCCTTGCCATGCGAGCCAGGCGCACATGGCACAGCCCAAGAACCAATCGAATCTCGTATTCCCTCAGGCCACTGTAGATACCGTCTCAGGTGCAGGTTGTACCTGCATTCTAAGGCTTGAGAGCGGTTACCTTCAAGCCACAGTAGGCACCCGTAGGTGGCCTCTCAGAAACACGTGTCGCTTGCCAGTGAACCAATCAGAGCTCGTTTTCGTACGGCGCTCCCGTGAGCATCGCTCATAAAGCGAAGCGGTCTGTCCTGTCTTCCGTCTTGAGACAACACACGTGCAGCTTCTCAAGTTGGTCACTTATTAGTACCAGAGCCGTTCTTCGAGAATATACATACGACCGAAGATTCGAATCTTCGACACACAGAGGGTGTGCGGGCTTGTCACGGCATCTGTCTGAATTGGCATATAGTTGTAAGTGACCATACCAGGCTTTCCACTGTCATCTCGCCAGGTACCGGCATAGTGTGGGCCAAGATGCGTCTCCCTGGCGCACACCAATCAGAAACATGAGCGAGATTCTCAGTGGAGCGCTCACTCGGAGGTCGCGTCGCCTTGCACTTGCACAGCTTGTACAGCTTGCCATGTGAGTGGGGTGCATGTGGCATTGCCCAAGGACCAATCGAATTTAGTGTACTTCAAGCACGGGAGTGCAGCACCTGCATTTTGAGGCTTGCGTGTTTCGCTGTAGGGCCTACTTTCGCATGATCTCAGAAACCTGTATCGCCTGCCAATGAACCAATGAAAGTCCCAGCCCGCTTCCGCCACGTAAAGTGAAGCGGCCTGTCTTCAAGTTGGTCGCTCGTTTGTGCAGTCGTGCAAGACAGTTCTGCGAGGATATACAAACCAATCGTTAAATCTTCAACATACAAAGCTATTGCAAGCGTGAATCGATCAAGGATCTCGGTTCACCATATCAGGCATCAGGCTCCATGTCTACCGTGATGGAGATTGCAGCAGCGCACAACATCGTTCGTCTCTCGCAAGCAAGCACGAGGAGGTAGAGACGCTACATACTGCCCTACAGCTTGCGAGACGATCTGCGGCGGGGTATGCGTGGGAGCCGAGGCGATGTTCGTCGTCGCTGAACAAGTGCTAAAGACATTTGGAAAAACAGCACGTGTTTCGGATTCGCAACATGCTGGAGAAGGAAGGTCGTTGGCAACTTGTGCCGTGGCCTCGGTTCGCAATTTGACTTTGGCCGATCATGTCTCAATATAGCGATATCAATATAGACTAGGACAAACTGCCCTCAGTGAACCGTTTGTTCTTACGAAACTATCGATCGTATTGTTCTAGGGCTACTCTGTGAGGACGGAAGAGCGGTCGTTGGAATACTCCGCTTTGTTTTGATATATAAACACCCTTGCGTAGATCATGTATTCATATCCTGTTCTTCATACACAGTGCTTGCGGAGTATCAGTCCGCTTGCTCCGCAATCTCCACAATGATCTCCCTGTCATACAGTCTGCTTTGTTTGGTCATTGCTTCCCATGCCACACCAATCCTCCAAAACCGAGCAGCAGATCCAACAGTTACTCTGGACTCGGGCATAGTCATCGGAACAGCCACTCGAGTTGCAAACCAACCTTCAGTGACCGGTCTAGCCAACGCATACCTCGGCGTTCCTTTCGCCAGTAGTCCACCTCTGCGCTTTGCTCCTCCAACCGCCCCTAAGCCATGGACAGAGCCTCTCGTCGCACAGAAACTGCCTCCGGCATGTCTACAATCGTTCGGCAGTGGGACCACTGCCGCGAAGACGAAAGAGTACTTCAACAACCCCGGTTATGGGCCTCCGCAAGAAAGCGAAGACTGTCTGTATCTGAACGTCTTCACTCCTCCAGATGCCAGTACAACGAATTTGAAGCCGGTACTTTTCTGGCTGTTCGGCGTACGTGAAAATCTCCAGTGGAAGAGTAGTGACAAGCTGACGCAGCGAAGGGTAATCTCGCCTTTGGAACGGCCTCGCTGGCTTACTACAATGGCAGCTCTCTCGCTGTCAACGAAGATGTAGTCGTTGTCGTGATCAACTACCGTACTAACAGTAAGTCAACGACGCATCAATCGACATTAACTCTTCGAATATCCATTGACTGATCAATGTATACCGCAGTCTTCGGCTTCTCCAACTCGCCAGAAATCCCCTTCGGCCAGCAGAACAGCGGTTTACTAGACCAGCGTTTCGCCCTGCAGTGGGCTCGTTCCAACATCGCAAGATTCGGCGGCGATCCAGACAAAATCACCATCTTCGGCGAGAGCGCCGGCGGCGAATCCGTCAAACAACTGCTCGCCCAACCGCCTTCTTCAAGACCTTTCCGCGCCGCCATCATGGAATCCCAAAACACAGTCCTGATCGGCGACGGGAAAGCGAACTACAACAAAGTCCTCTCCCACTTTGGCTGTACATCTTTGGAGTGCATTCGTGGTGTAGCAGCCACTGACATCCAGGCGTACGTCGACAACGAAGGTTTGCAGTTCCCACCTGTGGAGGGAGACGGGACTTATACGAGCAACATCTTGCCTAGCATTGTGTCTGGCAAGTTTGCTAACGTTCCGATCATGATGGGTACGAACTTGGATGAAGCCCAGATTTTCCTCGCAGTCGCAGGCTTGGACAGCGGGACCGACTTAGTCGATGGTGTACTCGCCCTTACCGGACTGAACATCTCATCGATTGAGAATTCTCTGCTTAGCAAATATGCCGCAGAGGGCATCGATGGCGGCATTGCCCTACTCAATAGGTAAGTCGTGTCATCTGATCCGGAGTCTTCAGACATGTCTTCAATGAAAATTTCCTCGCATATCGCAGCAAGCAACCACGTACTGACGAGTTCCTCAACAGAGTCCTAACCGACCTCCTCTTCACCTGCACTACCCAATCAGTCGCCACCGCAATCCAACTCGCCGCCCGCCAACCCATCTGGCGCTACCGCTACGACGCCTCCTTCCCCAACCTGGCTCTCTTCCCGAACGCCGGCGCATACCACACTGCAGAGATCCCCTCAGTCTGGGGCACCTACCCAACAACAAACCAATTCGGCTCAGTAACGCCGACCCAAATCGCTCTGAGCAATTACATGCAAGGTGTGTGGGCCGGGTTTGCGAAGAATCCGAGTGCCGGCGCACCCTGGCCCAGACTGGGAAGTGCATTTGGGGTAGAATTGGGGGTATTGGGAGGCTCTCAGGCTCCGAGCGGCGAGAAGACGGTGCCACTTTTGCGAGCGGATTATCCCTGCGCTCTGTACGATCCTATCTTGATCGCGGCGAATCTTGCGTATTAGCACAGTCAAGTGTTCGAAATGCAAGAAATAAAAAGAAGTGATCAGGCCGTTAGAAGCGTAGCAGTTGATCAAGAGATCTCAATCCAAACCGGTCCTCATATCTGACTTATCGAACGTACTGGTATTGCCCATATCCAGCATTCAGATGAATCGTCACCCCTCAATCAAACACAGTTGAACCTTCTCGTTCCAGCAGATCTCGACTCCATCACAGCTTCTTCCGACGTTTCCTAAAATCGCTGACAGGATCTCAAGGATTTGCAACCACGCACATCACGAACACCGCCAAACCGCGCCAGCCTACAAACCACTAAAACCAAGCAAGCCCATCTCAGTCCTACTGAGTCAACTCCCCCTCCACGCCCACAACAACAACACAATCCGACCTCGGGTACGCAACCTCCGTCAAAATCAGAGAGGTACGCCTGATCATGCTGGTCGACCGTCCCCGACACCAAGCGAGCCGTCGAAGTCGAGTCGGTCCCGCTTCGACCCGCGTACGGCCACTCGAAACCCGCTTCCTCGGCGGCGTCGAGCAGGTACACCTCGTCGGCGCACTGGAAAGAATTTGTGAGGGATTCTTCGCCTTTTTCGGACCAGGTGATGGTGTAGGTGGCACACATGCTTGGCGGATGAGAGGACGGAGACGTGAGGGCTTTTTGATCGATGGTGTCGTTTCTGCGGATGGGTATCTTATGGGCTGTCCGTGTGACCGGTAGGTAGCTGCGAATCGAGCCGTCGGGCTTTTTCGTGTAACGTTTGTTGGCAAATTGGATTTTATCGTGCTGGGCGAATGGCACAAGCTTGGGAGGAGGCTAGAGGATGGATGTCCGTACGGTCGCTTACATATTAAGATCGGATGCGGATCGTTCCAGTAATGTGGTGGGGCGGGTCATCACGCGGTGAAACGCTCTCTTGTGCTGGCCACAGCTATGTAGCAGTCTGTGCTATTGCAGAAGCTGACTGACTGGCTGCCTCTTGCGTTGTCTTCTGGCAAGAATCTGCGAAACGCATTAATCGAAAGGTGCACTACATGGCGGGATGCGTCGCAGAATTGAGTCGTATATGCGCTACTGCCAAAACATAGAAACCTCTCACAGGTTCGGACCGCTTGGCTTGCAGTCTAGGGTAGTCTCAGATGATACATGTGTGGCCCATGATCATTCGACCAGAAGTACAGTAATGCCACACACCCAAGGACAGGCGGAGAAAGATAAATGCTGCAAGAAAAGCACTTTTCGTGCTCATTCAGAAATTAGCTGCGTATCATACATACATTTGCAATTGTTACACTGGTGCGCCACCACCCCTCCCTAATCCCTGATGCAGTTCTTCCAGACATCCAGCGCCTGGGCGCCGTAAGTGCCGTCCTTAGGCGCCTGCGCCTCGATCGTCTGTGCGAGGTTGCTCAAACCCGCCTCGTAGTCCGCCGCAACCTGCGCAGCCTGCTGTGCCATGGGCATCTGGTTGCCCAACACCTTCTGCGCAAGGCTGAGACCGTGCCAGATGGGCACGCCATGTAGCATCTCGTAGACCGGTCCAGCTTTGGGAGGCGCGAAAGACTTGGGCTGTGCCTTGTCGCCGATGCAAGAAAGCAGACGTGTGGTGTAAGCGGCCAGGATACCGCCCTTATCGGTCTTGCCTTCGTGCTTGTATGCATTGACAGCGGCGAGCTCGAGGAAAACGCCGATGATCTCGGGGCGCTGTCTGGGGTCGTCGCGCGCGAGGACCTTGCCTGAGCCATGTTCTTCTGCTTCCAGCATGAGAGCCAGCTGTCTTGCTTCCGCGAGACCCTTGTGCACCGCGCTCGCGCTCCACTTCTGCCTCTGTGCCTGGCTGTGCAGTCCCCAGATGACGTTCCTCAGCACCTCCTCCCTCTTGAGCGTCATGCCCGTGAACCTGCTCTGCTCCAAGCACTGAATGATAACATCCAGTCTCCCCGCGTGGACGGTCCTCCTCACAATCATCTCCATCGTCTGCTCGTCTAACTTCACGTCCATATGCGCCAGACCGACCAGCATCGGCGGCAAGTTCGACCACGCTTTCCTGTCTCCGCTCTTCTCCATGAGATCCAAGGCCTGACGGATCAGCTTTTTCCGGCTGGGGATGTCGGTGCGACGGTCAATCCATGAGAGTTTGAATTCCTCATCGCCGATTTGCACGATTTGGGGGTTGTCGGTGAGAAGCTTCTTGTTCTTGGTGCCGAAGATTAGGTGCCGTTGCTGCGAGTCCAGGTAGCCGGGGACGAAGTGTTTGGTGCGGAGAGAGGCGAGGGTGGTGTTGAGTTCTTCGGAAGAGGTTTCGTGGAAGGTTGGGATGCCTTGAGGATGTTAGTATATAATATTCTTTGCCATTGTAGATATATCGTTCACCTCTCCTCTGGACTTGCGCGCTGGAGAATGCGCGTGTGGAGGTTGAGCGCAGCTCTGTGTGGGCGGCGCGCTGCAGGCGCAGAGAACAACGGGTACAGACCGAGTTCATTGTGGCAGATATGTACAGTAAAATGTATTGTTTCGTGGTATAAGCATGATTGGTGGTTGTTCATCGACATCCTCCCAAAGTCCCTCCTCTGTCTCGAGCGCTTGGCAAGGCACTCCCGCGGCGAAGTCCAGCCGGCATCGATTGATTGGTATAGGCAGAGTGAGGAACCTCCTACACAGCAGGGCACATACTCCCACAGCACACCAGGATGTCGCTCTCTACACAATCGGCGCGGCCTCTGGCCTGCCTCAAACAAGCGCTCCGCCAATGCCGCGCCGAGCGCCAGCAGCAGCAAACCCGCTCCTACGCCGCCGCAGCGACACAGGCGGTGCAGTACCCTTCGCTGCAGACTCGCTACCCAGCACCCTCCAAGGGCTTCCGCACCAGTCAGGCTACTAAGCAGAACCGTAAGTGTGCTCTATCTTGCTCTCAAGAAACCACGAATCCTAACATTGATTAAGGCTTCGAAACCGGCATGCGCAAAATCCCCGTAGCACCCCAAGTCCAATCCACCCGCAAACACTGCCCCGACCCCGTAGCAGCCATCACCGCCTCCCAAATCGCCACCCTCGACCCCACCGGCGCCCGCACCCGCCTCTTCAGCCAGGAGAACGTCGACCGCGCCCGCGTCGGCGACATCCTGCTCGTGCGCCAGAAATCCGGCGACCCCTTCTCCGGCGTGTGCCTGAACATCAAGCAAGGCGACTCCAAAATCGACTCTTCCATCTTGCTGCGCAACAATCTGACGCGCGTGGGCGTGGAGATGAGCTACAAGATTTACTCGCCGAATGTGGAGGGTATTGAGGTTGTGCAGAGGAAGGCGAAGAGGGCTAGGAGAGCGAGACTTTATTACATGCGCCAGCCGAGACACGATGTTGGCAGTGTGGAGAATATTGTCAGGCAGTACATGAGGCAGAGGGCGGGTGGGCCCATGGCTGGCAAGAATGGAAAGAGTGGCGCTTCGCCCAAGAAGAAGAGCAAGAAGTCGAAGAACTGAGCGTGGGTCTAAATGCTGGCTGTATATTTTGTGTATTTCTATTGAAAAGGTTCGAATTTCATCAAGAACGAATGGACGGTTTTGCATTTGCATTTGAGAAAGCATTGGGAGGGAATATCGTTTACTGCACTCGATGCCGTGACTAAGCCATGAATTATGTTGGAGATCAATCTCGACTTCTAACGTCTCTTTCCAGCTGCATCTAGTTCGAGAATCTCGCAAAAGATTCATGGTTTCCAAAGAGCTCTGCTTGACGATCTGTGAGTCTCGGCCCAGATCTCTAGCTACAGCGACCTTCGCATACCAAAGTCAATGCCAATGGCTGGTGCCATAATTGTACAGCACGATGTATGCAGTATAACAACATTGAAGACTTTACATCTCATAGTTGATCATGCTTCTATGGACACTTCTCTCTGGGTAGGTAGGGTTAGAGTACCACCCTGTCATCAGCGAGAAACCGGCCATTGGTGTTCTAATGATTGCAATGATACTCCCCAGCGTTTGAGGAGTACCGAACCACTCTCTCAAGAAGTCTAGGGGTTGCAGAAGCGTGGTTGTGAGATTCTTTCCAGCGATGAGATCGTACGCTATCAACCATCGACGTGTCATCAATCGATTCACATCAGTTGAATTTAGCTTCGAGAACTCGAATACTCGAGAGACAGCCTACGCCCTTTTTTAATATGTCAATACCACAGCATCGATCTCGCGTTAACCTCCAAGCATACATGTAAGTAATAATTGACGTCAAAACTGCTTATTACTGTGATGATGAACTAACAAAGGTCATCCGCTGACCAGGAAGCTGGTAATCCTCATTCAATGGGCGAACAAGAAATAATAAAACAAAAAAGATGATGGACGATGCTGGTGAGCCAGCACCGGAAGACGGTGATATTGAAGAACTGTCATATCATGAGATGCTCCTCAACAGGGAATCGAACCCTGGTCTCCCGCGACTTGTCGGTGTTAATGACAAGCGGAAATCATAGCCACTAGACCATTGGGGATGATAGCGAATTGTGACTCGCTAATGGTTGTGTTCCATGTGGAAAACCGGAGGGAATGATACTATAAAGCTTGGTGTAGTTGCCCTGACTCCGATCATGAGGATGAAACCATATATCTTCGTCTTTTGGATGGTAATGAGTGACCATAATAGTCTACTCTATGACTCGGAAGACAGGATACTCCCACGCGGCTTGCACGGGGGTAATGCCCCAGCTCACGAACGAATCGACGTTCTCCGGCTCCAGCAATGCGAACGCCAACGCCGCATTCTGCTGTCTCGTGCTGATCAAGAAATCGAAAGGCGGTTCCATCTGGGCAATCTCGCTTCTATGGAGTATTGGATCTCTGGGGTTACGATATAACGACGGCCGATCGCAAGGAGAAGAGTGCTGGAGTCTGATTCTCTTGTCCACCGATGACTTTGCGCCGCTCTCTGGCGCGGGCTTACATAGTCATAGCCACATATCTTTATTGTACATGAACCGGTATTACTTCATGACATAGCTAGCTCCGATACTAGAAGGTTAATACTGTGCTGATACCCCGGTCGAAAGTACCTACTAGCACCATCTACTGATATTATCGCGCAGGAAGTTCTTGGGCCACCGATCGTCCGCCCGATTCTATTGGAGTGCGGCTATCAGACATCTCGTTGAGAGCTGAGTAGCTGTAAGCCACTTGACCTTGTCCTTTGCCACCCTCGGCTCTTTCTTGCCATACAGGCACGATTTCCGCTGGCAACCCTTGCTGCGATGCTTTCCTCAGGGAACGATTCTGGCGAAGCAGTACTGCCACCGCTGCAAGGCTTGCCAGCAGAAGAACGGCTAGAGGCACTGCTATTCCGGACGCAATAGCGGTCACGTTCGTAGATCCAGCTTCTGAACCTGGTGCGCATTCTTGGGGAGCGGTGTCGTTCTGGGAGGCATTTGTCTGCGTATCACTTGCGCCGCACTGCGAAGAATCGAAAGAAAGGGTTCCATTATTCATCATTGCGCCGGTCGTTCGGTCGTATATGATGCGACCGATGGGTAGCGAGAAGGGTTGGAAAGAGCCCTGCGACGGAACTCTACAGCTTTCCGTCGATTCATTGTAAGGCTTCTGGCAGCAAAACGGGCTGAAACCATCACCGCCCTCGAAAGCCGGCCAGAGAGCGTAGCCTTGGATATCTTTGCGGACTGTAGATAAGGCGCCGTTCGGTCAGCCGGACGCCCTCTTTAGACAACACCGAGCGAGCAAAGGGGTTGTGTAGCATGTGGTACTCACCGTCCACACATTCTCGCGGGCATGCTGGACTGTTCCACTCTTGGTCGGTGCAGCTGCCGCGCCCGATGCGATTGGCGTGCACGTCTGAAGCTTGCAGGCAGAACCCATTGCTCAGGCAGTAGTCTTTCGCTGCGCAGCACCAACTTTCGGCAGCCGATGCATTGCAGGGACTGTGACCATTGGCGACGTTGCCTTTCGGAAAATAACATACAGGCGTGAGGTTTGACATAGTTGACAGGCCTGCGGTGAGAAGGCCTGCGGTGAGAGGGCGTGCAAAGGTTGGGTGTGAAAATTGGGGATGAACCTCACGAGGCACGTAACTTATTATGGGATCACGGCGCAGTGTCTTTGGGCTCAGCCTTGCCTGGACGACTGCGGGCGACTCTGCAGAGGCGCTTAATCTTTGGCTAGTCGCGCTGTGATTGGACTGGCTGTGATCTGGTTAATATATGCGTGCAAGGCTGAGGTCTCTCGCTTGTGCGAGCCACTGCTCAGCCGTACCATTCATGCCTCCTAGTGATGCTATGCGGGAGAAGAAGTACCCAGGATTGCCGACGGCTCTATGAATCAAGGACCTCCAAGATTGAATCCCTTTTGGGAGGCAAATGCATATGCTCGCTATGTTCACTTGTGTGATTTGCAAGAGGTGCCGCGAGCGGCACATGGAGATGAGCTGCAAGCCACATGATCGTTTGTGGCAGCGTACAGCGCTGTGGATGCGAGAGATTGCAGCTAATGCTCAACAGCGAATCCAACGCATGTATGACGCGGTATTGCTGGACGTGCGGTGACAGCCTCTTGCCTGGCGCAGCGTGTGTGATAAACAGTGAGATGTTGTTCATCTGTCTCTCCCCCGCGGGAGCCGGAGGCCGACGAGATGGCCGGAGCTTGGCATTTCATGTGTCTTTCGTGCTACAACTCCTTTTCAACTCGCGGTACTGCGCCTACGTTTTGCGATGCATAGCACACCTAATCACGGCCTTGCTTCTCGAATCACTGTCCAAGACTCTTAGTCTGCAGCCCCTTATTGATCCCTGCACCTTCGACACCACCTTTGGAAGTGGTGAGAAGCACAACTGCTTTTCCCAGCCTCTTGAACAATTTAGACGACCGCTTTCAATCGCATATCTTGCAACATGCGTGCCGCCACGAGGAGTGCGCTGCCGATGAGAACAGTAACACCAGAGAAGATCGACAGCGCGAGGTATCCGTACTTTTCGCCCAAAGCACCGCTGATGGGAACATTGGCCATTGCACTACTCGGCTGTCAGCGAAAGGAATTGTATCATTATTTGGGGACTTACGACAACGCTGTGGATCCTGTGACGGTTCCGATTGCAAGACCGATGGTTGGAAGAGTCGCAAGTTGAGCAGCGCACGCTTGTTGCAGAGAAAGAACGCCCTACGTGCTGTATTAGCATGATGCTCTGCCGCCGATGGACCCATAAAATGGACGTACGCCAGAGACAAAGCCATACGCAGCTGACCAGATCACTAGTCCAGCCACCGAAGTTGCTCTTGTCCAACACAAAACAACCACACCGCTAGACATCGTTGCGACGATCATACAGTTGAACTTGCCATATCTATCAGCAACGAAGCCGGGCAGAATTCGGCCCAAGAATGAGGCGCCGTTGACGATCGAAGCCGTGTAAAAGGCCAAAGTTGTTGAGAATCCTGCCTCTGCGGCGAATGAAGGCAGGTAGAAAATTGGTGCGAAGAGGCCAAAGTAGATCATGAACATGGCAAGGCATGTCAGCTGCAAGGATGGCTGCTTGAGAAGCATCTTGACTGCCGCTCTGCGTTCAGTCGCCTTGTCTTCAACTCCGGCTTTTTCATCCTCTTCGGGACCGACTTCCAGTGTCGTTGAAGTTGTCTTCGGCGACTTTGCAGCAGCACATGAGAACACGAGCAGCGGAACCATCACAAACCCCAGGATCCTTATTGTCCAAGGAAAGCCGAGGTTGGTGTTGTTGAGCAACCTGTCGATTACGATTGGCCAGATGATGCCTCCAAGCGACGAACCTGCTATGACAATCCCTGTAGCGGCAGCTCGGGATCGCTTGAAATACTGACCCACGAGAGCGACCATCGGCCATGTCGCGAGGGCCGTCGATATCCCAAGCAGTACGCCTTGCGCGAGCAGAAATTGCCAGAACGAGTGACAGAGCGAGATCATCATCATGCAGAAGACGATGCCAACTGAGCCGGTATAGACCATGATCTGTGAGCGAGTCAGCAATGTGATACCATGGCCGCCTTCGCGAGAGACTCATTGTAGGCCCAAAAGCATCGAGCATTGCTCCAGCACCGGGAGACATTGCAAACAGGGAAAAGATAGTGATGGCACTGATCCATGCGATTGTCGAGGGCGATTCACTGGACAGGATGTCTCGTGCATAGTACTCGAGAAAGATTCCTGCTGAGTTCAAGAAGCCGACGGTGCAGAACAAGCAAGTGAATGCACCGCCGACAACGAGTAACGCACGAGGCCTGTCATTGTTAGTAGAAGTCTGACATGTCGGAGGGATCGACGAACGTATACTCGCTTTGCATCTTATCGCTGCTCATACCAGCAACTTAAACTATTGGCGGACACTTTTTGGACGATTGTGGTCGGTAATGAGTGGTTATTTTGTCGATCTACATAAAAAGGCGAACAAAAGATCCGTTCAAGCAACAATGTGAGCATCATATATACAGGAAGACGCTTATGCGATAATCATTCGATCCGCAGCAGACTCGATTGAGATACCGCATCTACAATCTAGTAATCATTGCCCTTCGGAAATTCCGTGGATGGTACGTGACCGCATATACGTTTGGGGGCAATGGTAGGAGGTATGACGAATACGGCTTAGCGCCAACCGGAGGCTCCATGGAAGCCCCGGATCGCGGTGAGGCAGACAGATGTTCCCACCTCGACCCTGCCACCACCCATATATTCTGGTGACATGGTAGTACCGGAGCGAGGGAATGATGAAGAGATCTGGTGGCGTGGTCGGTGGGGCATCCGGCCCTAGGAAGCATCCCAGACAAGACCCAGTGTCTTGCCAATCCTGTCGCAAACGGAAGCTCAAATGCGACCGGAAGAGTCCATGCAGTGGGTGTTCGACTCGACATCTGGAGTGCATCTATCATACCAGTCATCAAGATGCCGCCGCTGTACAAACAAGGCCGCTTGGAACCGCCGATGAGCAAGCTGTCAATCATGCAACGCCTTCGGGACCACAGTCCGTGTCGAGCCTTATCGAGCTCGATCTATCGACGCCAAGTCATCCCAGGGACGACTCGTTCGAGACAATGGACTGGCTTGAAAAGATCGTGATGGGTCATTGGGTCCCAAGCGCAGTCCCTGCCGCGCTGAGAGCAGATATTGTTCAAAGCGAACAGACTGATGCTTCGCCAGGCCAAGGGCCGATGACATTCGACGAGCAACTCAATACGACTGCACGAAATCACATCACGCTTCGACAGAACCCCATTGATATTGATCTCCGGTCTTATCTGCCACCAAAAGCGGAGGCCTTCGATCTATTTCGCTACTACTGCGATAACCTGGATTTCCACTTTCATACCGTTATTCCGCACCATGTCGAGAAGCAGATTGAGACGATCTACGATGCACACTCTCGTCATCAGCCGATCGACCTGAATCATACCGCTCTACTGTTCAGTATACTAGCCTCCGCCCTTCACTACAGACTGCAACCGGATTCGTCGATCCCTGCAAGTGCATACAGCCAAGCGGCCGTGTTCCTGGCGGGAGCTGCTCTCATACAAAGCAACTATATGGCATACCCTACTATCGAAGGACTACAGGCGACCATGATCATTGTCCAAAATCTATCGAGTACGGGCTTGCCTCCTGCTGTCAGCGCATTATTCCTGCCACGCCTGTGCATCAACCAGGCGATCAACATGAACTTACATCTTGTGGATTCCCCTCGCATGAGACATGGACGCTCGTCCGGGGGTATCCAAGATGCGTGTGCTGAATTGAAGCGAAGAATTTGGTGGAGTCTTGTCTCCAATGATTGGTAAGATGCGACATGGCAAGGGCTGACGCAAGAACTCGACTAACACACAATCCAGGCTGCTGGCGTATCTGAGTGGGCCACAAGAATGGACATACTCGGTCAATCCCGACCACATGAATGTCGATCTTCCGCGAAACATCGAAGACATCCACATCGAAAGCGCAGATGCAGGGAAACCTCTTTCAACTCCGACTGCAATGTCATACACTCTTTGTCGCATACAACTGGCTTTTGTATCTCGACACATCGTTGATGAGACGGCAGCCCAGCTCTTCCACGGCAAGGACATATCATACGAGAAGATTATCGACCTGGACCACATGCTACGGGACTCTTTGGAGAAGCTACCAGAATTCTACCGTTTCGGCCAAGCGCATAAGCTGCAATTCGCGCAACTTTATCAGGAGCGACCAGTCTTCGCATGGCAGCGGAGCATGTTGCAGCTTGGATATCACCACCGCATATGTCGCCTGCATCGTCAAAACTTCGTTCGCGGAGCCAAGGACCCGAAGTATTCATGCTCGCACATCTCATGTCTCCGCTCAGCTCGCACGATCCTCGAAATAAAGAGAGTCATGGACGAAGACGAGCCAATCATGGAGCCGTCCAGCTCTATGATCTGGGCCGTCATGCACCACGTTTTTATGGCAGCTGTAATCCTGTTGGTGGACGTGTGCTTCAACTGGGAAGACGTTCTCGCGGAGAAGAGGAAAGAAGAAGTCATTGACGCATGCCGCATGCTTACTCGCGCTCAGCGGACATCGCCAGTTGCACGTCACGCAGTTGATGCGATGATGGGCATACTGCGGAAGCACTGGATTCACGAACGAGGACTTAAGTGTCCTCAGGCCGAGCAGGCATGGTCTGCAACATCAGCGAGAGCCGCTGTTCCAGCAGTGGATCAGCCAGGTGGATTTGCCGGCATACCGACTCCTAACAGTATGAATTACGCTCCTCAGTCGCAGGCACTCCACCAAACCCCATCTGCTGAGGTACCACTGGAGGATGTGTGGGCTGAAATGCTGGACGGTAGTGCATATGTTGGACTAGACACGCCAGACTGGACCGAATTGTTGAACGACTTGACCAATGCTGGCGTTCCAGTAGCTTGAGAATCAGTTAATGATTCGCACTTCCAGTGAAGTAACAGCTTGCAATCTATGAGCTCTAAGTCACCCTGGTCTACCAAAAACAATTGTCTATGTCCTTGCAACCACTCACCCATCCGTCCTCACCAACCGCGTGCGCCCCTCTCCATCTGTGCCCAGTCTCGCATAAATGCTCTTGGCGCTACGCTCCATCCCTTCTATGTCGCCTTGATACCGCTCCGACATTTCCCAATCAGCAAATCCGTGATAAAAGCTCGGCAGCGCAGAGGACTTCCAACCAGCGCACCGCCGCGTAGCCATCACCATCGTCGAAACCATAAAGATTACAGAAAGCGACACCAAGGCTGCCGGCAGTATCATCCATGGCCAGCGCACCTTGATATGCTGCTCAGAAACCTCCACAGTGCCATGAACCTCAGTTGCATTGGGGCCTGTGCGAATCGAATTGGTCACACTGCTCGCCACGTGGTCCATGATGTCTGGGAAGCTTTCAGCCCTGAACATCGCCCGTGCAGGATCGTCGCCTGGTCTTGAGATGGATTCGAAGGTTGTGGTGAACATTGCGCCGAGGGCGTTGACGATGTTTCTTTGATCTTGAGCGTTGATCCAGAATGCTTTCGGGTCTGTCCACAGACGTTCGAGTAATGAGCCGTTTTTGGCTGGAGCGCAGTCGATTTGGGGCAGATCGTCGGCCTTGTAAGCTGGGATGATGAATGATGTGACATTGTCTCCTGTGCTTGAGAAAGGCATCAAGGCCTGGAGTGAAGCCTCCTGGGTGTCGTCGTTCAGGGGGCAAAACTTGTCTAGGACCACCAGCGGCGTTGATCGGGATTCGTCATGGAGGTGTCCGTTTGTTGACTGCGTGGCATCGAAGTCCAAAGCACACCACGATATTGTACATTCATGGGCGCTCTCTAGCCAGACCTCAGGACGGCCGATTGTAGTATCGTCATATTCAACAAACTTGAGTGCGGCAATGATTGCGATTCCTTCGTTCGGCCTAATCTGATCCGTACTACGTGGCCATCCTTGCCAATATGTCGTGGAGTTCCATAGGGTGTGGTGTTGCTCGTAATCGGTCATAAATTTCCAATTCTCTGCTTGCCCGTCGACTCGGTATCCTAGCGGCGTCTCGTAATGGCAGGTCCTGCTCATTAATGGATTGCCCGGTTCCCAGCTGGCGTGTCTACCCTCTTCACAGATGCGAGTGGCGTTGGTGGCGGTGGTCACATCCACACAGGTGTTGCAGATGCCGACGCTTTCGTATGGCTCCCATGTGCAGTCGCCCGATGGACAGTCGAATGGCATGGAAGTGTGAGGTCCAAAGATACCTTGGTATACCGCGCCGATGATGCTGGTATCTCTGACCTTGTCTATCGCCGGTCAGTCTGCCACTTCTTCTGTGGTCAGTACTCCAGTGGCGCAAGGACTTACTGTAGCTCTCGCGAAATTCGACACCAGCAATGCTCTCCCACCGCGAATTCATGTCGTAAGATCGTGCAGCACTGATAACGCTCGTCTCATTACGAGCCGTCACAGGCCGCGAATCGGACTGTATAACTTGCTGTGCAAACGGGTCCATCGCGACAGCCAGCACGGTAATAATCGCGCCAGTAGATCCAGCAATTGCTCGCCAACGAATGCGGTAAAGAAAATCCAGAGCGCCCCAGGGCCCGCGGCTTGCGTTCTCGAAGATCTCAAACTCCATAAGGCGGCGCGGACGGCGCTCGAAGTGCTGCCATTTGAGCTGACCAAGCGCTTGACCGACTACCATGAGCATAGAGGACTTGGCCAGTGTCGATAGAGCGGAGACCACGGTATTAGGTTGAGCAATGGCTTTCCAGCGGGTCATGGGCTTGCCGTCGAAGGCGAAGAGCACTGCTACTATTGCAAGCAGTGCTCCTACGCTGACTACCATGGAGAGCAGCTCGTACTTCCAGAGCAGCAGGAGGCGTGCTGTGCCATATCTGGTCTCAAGGTGATCGAGACTTTCGCTGGAGTCGACGGCATGAACGGTAGCTGAAGCGCCTTTCGCCTCAAAGCTCTTAGACGACGCTGCCGTGATGCTGGTATTCCGGACTGCAGCTGTGTCTCCTATGGACAACGGCTTCTCATTTTCGTACATGACACCCGCAACCGCTCATATTATGGCGATCAAGCGATTAAGCAATAAGCAAGCCACACACCGCGTGTGTGTACCGAACAAGTCTGAGTGCCAGACTCGCTGATGGGAAAGAGGAACATCTGGTTGACTGAATGGCATCCGACCAAAGCCGTGTGGCTGCAGGAGGATCGAGGCTGAGTCTCGCATGTCGAGTGGAGTTGATAGACTATTGCCAGGATAAGGTAGTCTTTAATCAATTCGACCCATGTCGTCCGCCAACTTCTGATTGATATCGGCTAAATCAGGTAAGCGAGACGTTAGTGCATTATGCACCTCTGATCCTTCGAGGGTTAGGGTTGTCGATGTCAGTGAAACCATTAAGTTCAATGTTCAAATACTGATGAGTAAGCGTTCTCGTTCGGTAGGACTAATCTCTATACGTCAAATTTGATAACAGGTAGAGAGATCCGGGTTCACGAGCGAGCTAAAGTTTTTCCCAGAAACCACGAAGTCCGTAGGACCGTGACTGGTCTTAAGCCCGGATTCTTTGATGTCCATGTCTGAGAAATTGCTTAAGCAATGCACTAACACACAGTTTGTATACCACACACGTGAGTAGATTAGCACATACGACCATAGGTCAGTGAAAACTGGGCATCCTGTCCGCTCTGCCATACATAAGCACTGAACCGGGCGACTAGTACTAGAGTGGGTGACCATCTGGGAATCCCGCCTGTTGTATGTTTTTGGTCATTTCATTTCTATTTTTGTTCCTACTGTTGATTTGGACCTAGTCGGAGATAGAACGCACTGAAAAAATATCTATGGTTATACTACTCCGGGACGACTCCAGGCATGAAGCCGGCATGTGCGATTACTACATTTGTCTTACCGACGGCTTCCTCAGACGCTGTAAATGCGTGGTCGAGAGCTCTCTTCGTCCACAACATCGGCGACGCAAGTCAACAATCCCACCGACGAGCCCAAGGAGGCCTCAAGGTCTTTCCTCGCAGCACTGAGAAATCGACTTCCGCGCCGTCTAGCATGATCCACTCACTGCTTTGGAGCCTGATATCGTAACGAAAGGATTTGGCGACATCGGCGCACCGACGCCGGCTCTAATCCGCCTACGTATGGTTTGTTCGACAATGTGTACGCGAGGATCTCTCGACATCGACACGTTGTTCAAACTTCAAGGCTTCGGACAAATCGCAAGTTCGTAATTCACTGGTGACGACCAATGCCTTGCCTGCAGTAAAGGCGTCGGGGCTAGTCTGGTCTGCAAACTGAGCGATGGATCGCTTTGGTGTCATGCCATGTCAACTCAGACTGGAACCGGTGCCTGTCTGTCTACCTGTCTCATCGACGGAGATCAAACCCCACTCCCAGCATCTTCTTTACAAACGTGCGAAGATGATGAGATTGTGCCTGCCATGGCGGCTCCAGCCCATCGTTCGCCTTCAAAAGAGGTCCGTTTATGAGATTGCAGCATCCAGCCAAGATACTGAGCGGACTACTCACTATGCCAAGCCCAACTACTCGGGAATCGGCATTGGAATAGTCGCTGATCAGTGATGAGTGGGTCCACCACTGCCTGATAGTCTCAGGGCGACTCTGTCACAGCGTCAGGATTCAGGAACATGCTGCGATATCTCCTGCCCACTCGGTACAGCGCAACGGCGCAATCTAAACCGTCGGCGCCGTGTTCGCTTCACATGGAAGCGGGCCATCCAAGAATCCTACCGATCTAAGCCGCTCGCATCTATGAATCCTACCAGTCTAAGCTCGGGCTCAAAGCGACAAGACTTAGCGCTTGGGTATAACTGTCCATGTCTGTCCGTCTCGAACGTTGCCTTCTTCTTCGCCAACACGCGAAACCACTCAAGATGTATCCACGTCCAGCTCTACTCCCCACACTTCTCCTTGCCTACGCTACCTTTCCCACGACCCAAGCCTTTCAACTCACCGGGCCACCCACGACCGAGAAGCTCGACCTCTCGAAGCCTATCACAGTCTCGTGGGACGCCACAGAGGGAAGCCTGAGTGAGCCCAACGCCCGGATACTCGACCTCTGGTTCTATGCGATCTTCAGCGGCGATAGCCACGATCGCGCTGGCTGGACAATCGCCGCCAATTTGTCGCTTGCAAGTAGGAACTCATACGAATGGGACCCTAGCGGCATTGCCACGCTCATTGAGAAAAACGAGCAGACGCTCTCGCCGGACGCAGTGCACACTTTCGAGGCCAGACTGCGAGACCAGCAGGGAGATAGGTTGGCAACGGTCGAGAGTGACGGGTATGCCCTCGAGGGGTTCGACTTCATCAGCGATAGCGGCAGCGGCGGTGGGGCGCGAGCTGGAGTCTATGGGGCCACCGTCGTTGCGGCGGGAATAGCAGCAGCACTTTTGTAACGTGAAAACATACCTTGTGTCTCGGTATATCCACGTTTTGGGGTTGCAACACTGCTTCTCTGCTCTCAAATAGGCTGCATCGCGACTGGGGCCACAAATGCCATTCGAGGCCCAAGCAGATTCGCGAACAAAACCAGTGTACCTACTATTAGAAATCTGCAACCCATCTGTGAAGCTTGCATTCACAGTCTGACCAGCTCTGGATGAATGTCTTCTTAGATCTTGGCCTCGTCGAAGAAAAACTGACAGCTTGACCGCTATGGGGCTGCTTCCGGGCCGTCGACGTTGTCAGTCCAGTCGAGTCATCCGCATTGATGTTGGGTTGAAAACATCTCGAGGCTGTGCAGTAGGCTACCTGACCTCCAGTAGGATGAGAGGTCGTTGCTAAGTAGCCACACTTCGAGCCATGGCATGATGAAAGGTTGGTGCGAGGCCTTCGCAGTGCTTAGTAGATGGCCAGCCCTACTGCTGTCTTGCCCAGCAGAGAGTAAGCCACACTTGTAGGGACCGTGATCGATATATCGTGGGAGTCGTGAGGTGTTGTATTGGTCAACGCAGCAAGTGAAAAAGTATCGCGATCGTCTTCCGCAAGAGTGAAGAGGCGGTTCATTTCTGTTCAGAGTCATTCCTTTCGTTGTAAAGCGGACATCAATTTCCCTAAGCGAAGGGCGACAGCTATCTCCTACTCAGACGCTTCCAGCTTGCAGGGTTACTGAACCAGGTAACTCCACGTAAGAGCGGCTGACGACCGTTTGACTACGAAAGTCAGCTCATACTTCGCACTGAAACCACGCGGGATAGAAAGCCAAAGGAGATGGATGGCTTTTTGCTAAACGCGATTGGCGATGGAATTGTGCGCGTGCCGGCGTGATGCTATTGTGAAGCAGGGTAAGCCGGTCGAACCGGGTCTTTCGCCGTCTCGCTTAGGCTGAGACGCTCGGGCAACCAGTCGATTGGGATGGGGAGCAGCGTGGAGTGATTCAGTCGATTTCACATGTTCGGGCTGGCCGAGGAGTGTGAAGATGAGACGACATAAGACAAAGCAGTTGCAAGGCAGCTGACCATCTCGAAATGCTCTCTTGTGGGCTGTGGCTGGTTAAGAGGTCGAGGCATGAAGTTCACGGTAGTGACGCCATAACAATCAGATCAAGCCGATCTTCTGCACGGCGCTCATTTGGGGGTGGATTGACGGCATGATGGGCATCAGCAAACACACAGCTGCCCCTCCATCCGTCCACCCACGCGACCAGCCTCTTGAAAGACCTCAGACCTCAGGCCTCAGACCCTTTCGCGTGTGTGCCCTTGACTCTCCTCGCGTGTCTCGTAAAGAAGATCATCATCATCGTCCACTGCCCCTCTTCTCTCTTCCTTCTCTTACTCACTCACTCACTATCTCACCGCCCGTCGCACCGCATCGAGATTATCACATCCGCCCATCCATCCCCGCGACACCGAAACACAAGCGTACCTGCATCCTGCCTGCACTACCCGCGTCGCACCTTCCAAACTCACAGCCCGCTTTCACGTGCTGCAAGCCTGCACCTACTCTGAAAGTTGTTGCAACAATTTACTACACATCTATTCCTCTCTCACACACATACAAAACACCCCGCCGTCAACATGGCTCACACCACTGCTGCTCAAGACTCGCCCCACGAGGTGTCCAAGAGGCCGAGAGGTATGTCCCCATTGCAAACAACATGCATTGCCGCAGAGAACCCACCCACTCACACCCCACTTCGCAGGCATCCTCAAGAACTCGAACTCCTTCCAGCAGACCTCTCCCGACGCTCGCATCTCGCCTACGAGTGAGCGCCCTCAGAACAGCGCCATCTCGGATCTGCCAGGCCCTGCCATGAACGACGGCAACCGTCCCAATGCACCCACTCGCGGCATGTCCGAGAAAGAGATCGTCCAGCTGAACACCGAGCTCAATGCTGGCGACGCTGGCCACCGCCGCACCAGCTCCAATGCACGCAGCAGCATGACCCGTCGCCGATCCTCGAACTCCAACTCCCACGACGAGACCAACCCACGCCTCAAGTGGGACGAGGCAAACCTCTACGTCAACGAATCTCAAATGGGTGGCCGCATGAAGATCGACGAGCCAAAGACGCCGTACGCTAAGCACTACGATCCGTCCGAGGACGAAGCCGAGATCTCGGCCATCAACGCAGAAGACTTGAACGTCGACGAGCTGGACATGAAGCCCAAGGCAAGCGGAGCCAAACGTGAGAGCGACATTCCTGGTCTGGACCTTGGCGAGCCGGAGATGAAGCCTACAGCCAGAAGAGACAGTGAAAGCAGTAGGAAGGTCGAGCTTGATCAAGACAGCATGGACATTGATGGGGGAAACCACGGCGAGGGGGAGGGTGACATGAGCACAGAGGAGCTTGAGAAGCACAAGCACTTCGAAGAGATGCGCAAGAAGCACTACGAGATGAAGAACATCAAGGACCTGCTCGGGTGAGTCGAGGAAATCTTGTTCAACACCTGAAAGACACATTGCTAATATACCGACAGCCACTCCGACGAGATCGATGTCGACGACGAGGATGACGAAAAGAAATAGATCACACCTACAACACCAACGTTTACGAAGACTTATGCAAGGCAAGACCTTCTCTTCTTTCAATGGAATTACGAATAAGCATCTGCAGGCGTTGGCCGGGACGGACGGACGGGTTCCGACACCCAAGGCTTCTCAAGCTCACGACATGGGCTCATTTCCAGGAGTTGGAGTTAACATCACGGGTTGCGTATGAACCGAAGTACGAGCAATTCTTCAGCAAAGATAGTATTGCGCTAAGAATGAAATGAATGTCTGAAACAATTAAATCTAAGGTCTGGTCTCTGATCCATACAAATCACAAACGCCGTCCGTCCCATGGTATCGCTGATGAAAAAATGCCCATCGCCAAAATGCCCAAACACGAAGGTATAATGCTCCCGCCCGTTCTGTAAAACCAAAGCGCTCCAATCAACAGCCACATCCCCATTCACATCTTGTTATTAATAACCTCCACCATCCAATCCTTCGCCTCCCTACTCTCCTTCAACCCATACCTCCACGCCACCGGATAAACATGCATCTGCTTCTCCCAATGCAACCAACTCCCTCCCACACCCGCCTCCACCAACCTATCCCTAAACAACAGCGCATCCGGCGTCAGAATATCGTACCCGCCCGTCACGCCATGCACTTGAACCCCTCTATCCTTCAACGCCTTTAAAATCTCCAAAGGTACCAGCAAAGGCGACAACCGCGTGTCATCAGCCGCCCACTCGCCCCTCCAAACTTCACTCGTGGCTTTGACGAACTCGTGCCGTAAGAGCGGGTCTTTGCGCTCGAGGATCGGAATCTCAGGGTTCGTCCGCCGGAGATCTGTCGATGGGCTGATCACGAGGATATGTGCTGGCATCGGCGGCGGAGCCGCGTTTGCATCCCCTGCTGCTGCCGCTGCGCGGAGCATTTCTAACGGTAAAGCGAGAGCGAGATTCCCGCCGGCAGAATCCCCGGCTAAAATCGCGGTTTCGTTGGCGTCGGCGCAGGCGTGCAGGAGTTTGGGCAAGAGGTCCAGGAGGACTGGTATTGATTCTGGAGCGGGGTTTGAGGGCGCTAGGGGGTAGGAGACGATTGAGACGGTAGTGTCCGGGCATGAAGCGGCGAGTTTGGATGTTAGGGCCCAGTGGTCTGCGGAGGCGGGCATGCGCCAGCCTCCACCCGCGAAATAATATATCCGCTTTCGCCTGGTCTTTTCGGATGATGAGGATTTGAGGGCGCCCATGTGTGGGAGTTTGGGCGTCATGTCGTAGATGTGGACGTCGGCGACTATGCGGTGGTGGACGTGGGCGCGGGTGATGGCGTGTTTGGGGACGGGGAGGGAGGGCGAGCCGCGCGGGGTTTGGTCGCGCATTTTGGTTATTAGGGGGCCGAAGGGGCGGATGAAGGTGTGCAGGAGGGCGGTGAGGAGGGAGCGGTTGGTGCGGTGGGTGATTTGCATTGTTTCTGTTGTGGTGGTGTTGGTTTGGGGTGGTGTTGTGTCTTCGTCGGTGTTGATGCTGCTGCTCTTGGGTGGTAGACTTGAAGGCGTTTCGAGTTGGGCTACCAGGGTGGTGCTTGTGGAGTGCGAGTCTTTGGTTTCCCCCATGTTTTTTGTTGTCTCGTTTTGGCCCAGATGAGATTGCTAAAGATGGTCGTTGTAACCGCAAACACAAGTACCTGGGTTACGCTCCCATGCGATAAAAGAGATCTGAATCAGCAACCCTGTGAAGATGAAGTCGATCAAATAAAGGGTCTCGCCAGTGACAACCCTTGTAGCTGTACGGAAAGTAGTAATACCAAAAGAATGGCAAGATTATTGATAGAGAGATAGAGAGACAGGAAGTTGAGAAAACGAACCATCTTCAACTTGACCCTGGAAATTATTCTTACGGTACCACCAGACGGCATGGCAGATCGTCGCGGCGGCAAGCGGCTCACGGGCGATAACTCCATTCTCAACCCTTGCACAGCCTCTCGCGAGATGGCCGACGCCGACGGGAAGGACGCATGCAGACACGGCAGCCGAGAAGAGGGTGGTTGTGAGATGCGCGCGTGGGCGGCGCGAATCGTCGATGACATCGTTCGAACAGAAACCCTGCTTTTCAGGCGATGGAATTCCGATCCTGCACGGTCAAGTTGGATCAGGGGTTTCTCGCTCGGTGTGGATCACGACTGTTGAGATTTTGGAGCTGGCGCCAGAGGTTGTCGATGACAAGCACTCACTTCGTTTTTCTAGACTGGTCTTTACTCCATGTTGAAAGACTGGGGAGTTGGGGTTGGTTTCTTGCGGTGTCCATCGGAATTGGCCAGTGCATCCAACCATCGTCATCTATCTGAAGACATCGACCATCAAAGGTCGATTGTTACGGAGATACTTCTACAAGCAACAAGTGAACATGGGCAGGTGCTTTGAAGACCCGCTTCCATACATTAATCATTGCAGCCAAGGAGGCGCATCTACCTCATCCAAGACTCGTTCTGTTTGACCGGTGTCGAACACCTGCGCGCCATCCAAGCGATGGCGTCATTGCCATGACTTTGCGATTGCGATCCTGCAATTCGATTGAATGCATGAATCGAATTCGCCTACGCTGGGTTCGGCTTCAGACCAATTTGAAGACGCAGCTTTTCACGCTTCGCCGCCTCATTGCCGGCTCGGTCAGCATCAAGCCCAAGCAGCATATTATCGACTTGGATCACTAGATATTAATCGTCAGCTTCCATCCAAAATCCAAGAATGGCTCCAGGTCGCATGCTTACACGTCAACTTGGCAATATCCTTGCTCGTCTGCGGGAACTTGTCCAATGTGTTGCCTGTCCTGAGAGAGACGAGCGGGTGCAGCTTCGCATCGTTGGAGGTGAGGTGGGAGTTTGCGACTCGCGCGACGTTGTTGGCGTTGATGGCTTTGGTCCTCGTCTCGAGCTTCTCGATCGCTTTGACGGGATCGTCTTTTGCGATGGCGGCGGGAGATTCAGAGGGTGCGGCTGAACCGGCGACGGACGATGCCTTGGAGGGAGCGGTGGGCATGTTGGGGTTGGCGATGTTGGGCGCTTTGCCGGTGCCTTGGACTGGGGGCATTTTGATTGTGGTAAATTGATTATGAATAATGATTTGGAGGAGTGGCAGGGTAGAGAGGAAATATCCAAACCAGAGAGTCAATTTATGTGTGCAACGAGACGATCATTGATGTGCCGGCAGCCTTATGGATCACACATATATATACACGCGGTTCCTGGCAGACTGACGCAAGCCTTACGAGCATTGGGGATGTTCGATGGGAAAGCTTCCTTGTCTTCCAGGTTTCTCGAAGGCCCGATGGCCAGAGCCATCTCGTGTTTCGAGCGGCGGGGGCTCTGGGGCATTTACGTGCGTGGCGCAGCTTCCACCCGTGCTCTAGCCTATTGTCTCCATTGATCAAGTTTGAAACGAATGTTCTGGTGTCGACCGGTGTTCAGCGTTCCTGACTTTCGAAACGACTGACTTCGGTGCCTGAGCTCCCTTCGTCGCTGAGTCGCGAGCGAGCGCATGGCCCAAGAAGGAAGGCCGTTGAAGCTCGAGCTCAAGCTCGGCCTGCGCGTGATCGCATCTACTGTATCACGTTGCCTGGCAAGGCGCCTATCTATCAGCCGCGTATCTTACACCTACACAAGACTCACACTTCCATCCATCCACATCCCTTTCGTCTCTTTCACTCCATCATCTGACACTACACAACATCCTCAGCGCACGCTTTAAGAAACGACATCATGGTCCGCAACGTAGCATCAATGCAAAGCCTCCGCCATAACATGGAAGACATGAACTTCGATGCTCCTCCCAGACGCACCTTGTACGAGGAGAGCTACGCATCCATGCAACATTCGCCCCGAAGGACCACTACCACGCCTACGCCTCAGCCTCAACAACATCCCATCGTCCAGCTCTGCGGCACGGACGACTACACCAAGCAGTTGATGAACCGCGTAGCAACAGGAGTGGCTACCGAGGAGGAACAGAAAGCATTTGCTCAACAGGTCCAGCGCGGTCTTCCTCAGATCGTCAGCAACGCTTCATCTACCAGGGCATCGTCAATGCGCTCATCCCCACGAGAGGACAAGACCGCCCGCTTCAAGCAGGCGACTCGCGAGAACGCCGAGAAGTACACGAAGCCCTTCTGCGACTTCTTGACCGACAACCCTACTGTGTTCCACTGTGTCGATGCCGTCAAGACCCAGCTGAAAGACGCTGGCTGGAAAGAGCTTAGCGAGAGGGATGCTTGGAAGATCGAGCCTTTGGGCAAATACTTTGTCGAGCGCAATGGTTCTGCACTCATTGCGTTCTCTGTTGGCGGCCAGTACAAACCGGGAAATGGTGCGGCTATCTTGGCTGGTCACGTTGATGCTTTGACGGCCAAGCTCAAGCCTGTCAGCCACGTCCCGAACAAGGCTGGCTACATCCAGCTTGGTGTCGCACCGTACGCGGGCGCACCTAACAACACCTGGTGGGACCGCGACTTGGGCATTGGAGGCCGTGTCTTGGTCAAGGAGAATAACAAGATCGTTTCCAAGCTTGTCAAGCTCGACTGGCCTATTGCTCGCATCCCGACTTTGGCGCCTCACTTCGGTGCTGCAGCACAAGGTCCCTTCAACCCGGAGACCCAGATGGTGCCGATTATTGGTCTTGAAGACTCCGAGGAGAAGAGCGAAGAGACGGTTGAGCCTTTCAGCAAGCCATCGTTGATTGGATGTGGCGCTAAGACTTTCGCATCGACACAGCCGCCTCGTCTCGTTCGAGCGATTGCAAACGAGCTCGGTCTCAAGGTTAACGACTACGGAAACATCATCAACTGGGAGCTGGAGCTCTTCGACGTCCAGCCTGCTACTGTTGGTGGTATTGACAAGGAGTTCATCTTCGCCGGACGTGTGGACGACAAGCTCTGCTCCTGGGCCGCCATCCAAGCACTCATTGATGCACAGGCTACCGACACAGAAGACAGCTCGATCATCAAGGCTGTCGGTCTCTTCGACAACGAAGAGATCGGCTCACTCCTCCGCCAGGGCGCCAGGGGCAACTTCCTGCCTTCCACGATCGAGCGCGCTGTCACGTCTCTCAACAACGACGTTTCAAGCACCAGCATTATCGGCCAGACATACGCCAACTCCTTCCTGGTCTCCTCCGATGTCATCCACGCAGTCAACCCCAACTTCCTCAACGCCTACCTCGAGAACCACTCCCCTCGCCTCAACGTCGGCATCGTGGTCTCCGCAGACAGCAACGGACACATGACCACCGACTCCGTCTCAACAGCCATCATGCAGCGTTGCGCAGACAAGGTGGGCGCCAAGCTCCAGGTCTTCCAGATCAGGAACGACTCGCGCTCAGGCGGTACCGTTGGTCCCATGCTGAGCTCTGCCACTGGCATGAGGGCGATCGACTGCGGTATCCCACAGCTGAGCATGCATTCCGTGCGTGCTACTACTGGTAACCTGGACCCTGGTCTTGGTGTGATGGCTTTCTTGGGCTTCCTCAACGGCTTCGAGAGCGTCGACAAGGAGTTCAGGTAAAGCCGATGAAAGTTTTGTCGGAAGGATTTGGTTAGACTACAGCATGGCAACAGACATAAGACATAAGCATAGGCATCAGAATACCCCAGTTAGAACATCGAAGAAATCATTTTTCAATGGCATCACGTCTTCTTAATCATTCTGACTCGTTACTCATTACGTTAGAACATCAATGACTCGGCGGGCATCAAATTACTGCGTCCTCATAAATCCTTCGTGTCGCTTTTGCAATTCGCTAGGTCGAATGTCTCGAAGCATGCGCAGGTTGATCGTGGCTCTGGGCTCTGTGCGCATCACATTCTCGCAAATCCACGTCAGATTTGTGCCGAGTGTGCATCCTGCAGTAGTTATCAGTACGAGGTAGGGGGTAACGAGTATTGGCGTGGTTTCAACAATCGGGATAGACGAACCACAGAGTTTGCAAAACCAATGCGGATGTTTCTTTGCAGCGCAGTAGTACTCGCCGCGATGCTCCTTCATCAGACAAAACACGTCAGCAATCCCAGTCTCGATCACAGAGACATCCTGTGTCTGTCGGTATAGAGCTACTACGCACAACTCCCTGACTAAACTCCACATCCGCCAATTTCGGATGGCACGAAATGAGACCTTTGCGCTCGCAGTGCGTGCAGTCGCATTCGAGCGCCGTGTAAACGCCTTTGCCTTCTGGATCGTCGGATGCGAGGAGAGGCGGTGAGATCGTGATGGTGTATTGGATGGCGGCGCAGTGGCATTGGAGAGGGTAGGTGGCGAAGACGCCGGTTGAGGGGGGCCAGGGGACTTTGCGGTCGGATGACATCGTTGTGGGTTTGAGAGTTGGGGGTTGGGAGGTGGTGGTGGTGGTAATTGGGAAAATGTTACATTTATCATAGAAGGAAGGAGCTATATGGAGCAGCTGCCTAGAGCTGCCTGCAGGATATACGGCTCGGAAGGATTAAATGTCTCCGAGGCAACGATGGAAGTCCTTCAAGCCTTCTCTTGCATGATAGATTGGTAAGCTACTACGAGTTGGCCGATATTACGGAGTTCGATGCTCATCAATTAGCAACAGTAAATGCACCATTGCTAAAGACGTGCTCCTGGTACATGGAGGAAATATATATGTACGACGGGTGTCGACAACCCTAACCCTGATGCGAATGGCATTCCTCCTACCGGCTCGAGACATGAGGTTGCAACCAGATACAAGTAGAAATTTGATATTGCAAGCTTAAACGCGGTGGTTGAGTACTACTATCAAGTCAGGTGTCCGCGGATATTTAGATCGTATCCACTTTCGCAGATGCCCTATTTCGCTACGCCCGTAGGCCTAACATGTCCCAAGCTCCGTTGATGCCTCGCAAACCCACTTCCTCTTCTCGCCGCATAGCAATTCGAGGACCGCGTAATTAGCAGAGCAATGCATCATAACCAGTACGATCGATTGTTGAATCAGAATGCGGCGATCTCGACCGCA
>Ga0265797_10000568_pt1 | contig 67130 bp, 63 predicted proteins | sample P2T30metagenome_FD_192433 | JGI IMG/M metagenome (GOLD analysis project Ga0265797, IMG submission 192433) | Plant litter microbial communities from East Loma Ridge, Irvine, California - P2 T30 | ecosystem: Environmental > Terrestrial > Plant litter > Unclassified | place: USA: California...
TGGCTGTGGAGGGGTGGGTGGGGGGGGGAGAAGGAGAGGAATAGGATATGGGTATGTATAGAGGTAAAAGGAAGAGGAGAGTGTGGTGAGTGAAGAGAAGGGAGTAGTGGTAAGAGGTGGGAGAACAAAGATGAAGTATGTATTCACAGCAGCAGCACAAGCACCCAGTCACCTTGGATGTACCCCACGTCCGATAAAAAAACTGGCAACTGGCGATCCCACCCACCAACCAGGGGTCCAATGCTTCGACCACCGATCGTGAGAGAATTAAGTTTGTGCTTCTTTAATATGACATGCACGTATCGTAGCGAAACAAACTTCTCTTTCACCATGTCATGCAGTTGGCTCGTTTGCTCTCCGACTCTCGGCTCTCCAGAAGAATGCAAGCGCGCACAGACGAGCCACATACAGTATTGCCCATAGTTCCACCGAAGAATCATCGTGCACCCACGCACCACAACAATCCCCGCCACACGCAAGAGTGTAGTAGAGCTCCATGTACGAAGTAGCATGTCCTGATGAAGACAGTCTTCACTCATAAAAACCACTGCAGTCGAAGGACTCGCCTATCAAGGAAACAAGTTCCTTACAGCACGCCGTCACGTGGAATAACTTTTTCTCGGCGACATTAGCGAAAGGCCAATCAACGCGGGTCAAAGGCATTACGTGCAGAGCTTAGTTGTTGTGGTGGGACCGTTTCCCAGGGCACCGCGTCTCTCATCCATCGTGGTAGAACTTTGCCAACTTGAAGCAACTCAAAAAAATGATTCGCCACTCTAAATCACCGGGGTTTGTGCGACGGACGCCCTATCACCCTGTGGATAATTTGGTCATGTCGATCGTGTGCAACTATAGTGTAGGACCAATGATCAGTTCAAGTGCAGACGATCGCTCATAATGGAATGGGTGTTTCGTCGTTGCTGTCGGGGGTTGCCTGTGGTCAACTGGCTTGGCTTGGACGGCTGGACGTGGTAGCAACGCAAACAATTCGTTGATTTCCTGAGCCAATATCAAAATCGTGGTAAATCATTCTGATCATGAGTATCTTTCTGCCTTTGCAAGCCATCAACGATTTGCCAGCGATCTAGGAACGCACTCGTAGAGCATTCCCATGGATAACCACGATCGAAGCATTGAACCGGTTTTACCCGAACTTCGTCCTTCACCCTCTAGACTAGCTTGTAGACTTCAATCTGATAAGATGGAGATCTCGCCGCATCTTCGAAGATCGATCCAGTCGTCCAATCGGTATGCGTACAGACGGATAGCTAGCATACATCAGATACTGCTTCAACGGCACTTTTGTTATGTCAATGCTCCGAAAAACGCGTACAGCCATTTTGAAATTATTCGCGTCACAAGCCTCTCTCTCAATTTCCTGCTCTGTCACCTATCTTGACGTTGACCACTTTTCATCCCATCCTAAGTCCGTTCGCTCGCGCATCACCTCCGAAAGTGGAAGACAGCTTGAAGTTGAACATAACCAAACAACCATCAACCTCCCACCCACCAACCACCACATCCAAACCACACAACACCCTCACCATGGAGCCCATAACAAGATCAACCCTCCGCGCCCTGCGCCCCTCAATCGCCCGCACCCTGCGCCCAACAACCCACTTGCGCAGCATATCAACCTTCCAACCCTTCCCACCAACCCACAGCGCAACCCCCTCCCGCCCACCACACAGCGCCCTGCCCATGCCCTTCGTAACCGAAACCGTCTCCGGCGGCATCCAAACGTCCGACATCTTCTCGCGCCTGCTGAAAGAGCGCATAATCTGCCTGAACGGCGAAGTCGAAGAAGTCCTCTCCGCCTCCATCGTCGCGCAACTGCTCTTCCTCGAAGCCGACAACCCCTCCAAACCCATCTCCCTCTACATAAACTCCCCCGGCGGCAGCGTGACCGCCGGCCTCGCGATCTACGACACAATGCAGTACATCCGCTCGCCAGTAACCACAATCTGCCTCGGCCAAGCCGCCTCAATGGGCTCCTTGCTGCTATGTGGCGGCGCGCCGGGACAGCGGTTCGTGCTGCCGCATAGTCGGATCATGGTGCATCAAGTCTCAGGAGGATACAGCGGACAGGCTAGTGATATTGCGATCCACGCGAAAGAGATTTTGCGGGTGAGGGAGCAGTTGAATTTAATTTATAAAAGGCATTTGACCAAGGAGCATAGTCTTGCGGAGATTGAGCGGGTGATGGAGAGGGATTTCTTCATGGGGGCTGAGGAGGCGAAGGAGTGGGGGATTGTGGATAAGATTCTGGATCGGAGGGAGGATGCTGCGAATATTGGGAAGTAAAGAAAGCTGTTGTTGATGGATGGGAGGGATTGGAGATTTAGAGATGCACGTGTTACCAGGCGAGATACTCGTGCGAAAAGATCTCATGTAAGATTAAGAAAGGTCAAGAGAGATTATTTTGTACAACAAGGAAACGCTTTCGGCTCGAGAGCGATGTACGAAAATATGCACATCTATATCACAACAAGGCATCCAGTCCACCAACACTACCTGTCAACCTCAATCCTCGAGATCAAATCGCCACCCAGCCTGGCAATCTCAGCCAAAATAGCGTCCTTGTTGATCTCAGCCTTCACCTCCTCCTCGCCAGCCTTGACCGGCACAGTGGAGTAAGACAAGTTAACCTTCCAGCTCCTCGGTGCAGTCTGCGGATTCCACAGACCAGCAATCACAGGCTTGTCAGTGCCATTGGCGAAGAACAGAATAGCAGAGCCATACAGCTCGTCCAGTTCGGAGAGAAGGCTGTCAACAGCATCGTAGCCCGCGAGCGAAGAGTCGTTCAACGTCTCGAGCTCAAGGTTCTTGAACGCCGGCGCGGCTTTGCTAGACTTCCTCTTGCGGCCGGTGGCGGTGGCGCTGAGGTGCAAGACAAAGTCGAAATCTGTGACGGGTGAGACAAACAGCGAAGCAGGCTCGAGGTCAACTTTCTGCTGTTCGACAGCGGCAATGGCTGCACGCGCGAGAGCGGTCAGACGACTTGCTGCGACCTTGGAGGGGTTGCCGTCAGTCCAGCTCACGCCGTCTTGGTCAACGTTGCTGGCAGCAAAGACAGCGACACGATTGAGAGATGGGTCGAGTTTGCGCCAGGCCTCAAAACGGGTTGTGATGGCTTGCATTTCGCTCTGCTTGAGCTCGCCGCTGCCACTCAAGTCGACGATGAGAGGGTCCACGCGCCAGTCCCATCGTGAGATCCAGAAGAGTGTGCGCAGGAAGCCAGTCTGCACGCTTGAGGGTGCGGTCCATGGCCAGGGTTGGACGAATGTGCGTGCGACGAGCAGCTCGATGACTTCCTCGGCGATGTGGTTTGAGAGCAGGTGTGATGCGAACCATTTCTTTGTGAGTCTCATCGTACCGCTCAATGCTGAGAAGCGGTTGCAGAGCTGGGCAATTGCTTGTGTGTGGGCTGGTGACTTGAGAGAGTCGCACTTGTATTTGGCGAGCGCCATGGCCGCAAGTTCTCTGGTCTTGGGGTCGACGCTCTTGTCTCTAAGCTGGCGCTCAAGGAAGCTTTGCTCACGCTCGTGATGGATACGCAACCTGAAGGCCGCGCCAGATTCGTACGTGACGTCGAGGAAGCCTTGGTTGAAGACATCGGTGTCTTCGTTTTCGAGACCTACGCGGGTGGTGATGCCTTCAACGTTCTCCTCCAGAAGCTCACCAAACTTGAGCAGGAATGCGATTTTAGTGCGTTGAATTGCCACAAGATCGTCTGGCCAGCGGTTTGAACCCTCGAACTGCATGGTCACGTCGGCTGGCTTGCTTTGTTGTGAAGCGCGGCCAGCCATAGGTGCATCAATAGAAGCAAATCGGAGCTGGGCGTCAGCCGGCATCAACTGGCGGATCGTGAGAGGAACGTCCTCAAGATCTCTTAGATCACGCTCGAGCTTCTTGTACGCCTCCATCAAAGGCTGGAAGGGTTCAGTAGAGTTAGAGTTGCGGATCATGCGAGAGTATTCGTCGCCAGCAAACTTCGCACTCTGCTCGACTGTAGAGTTGAAGTGACGCTGAAGCAAGTAGCGAGTGATTTGTTCGAGGACAGATTGACCGCTCTCGCCGGAGGCCCAGATCAAACTTTCCAGAATGCTACCGTCTTTGAAACGACGCAGCTCAGCCTTCTCTCCCCAGAACTTACGGAATGCTGCTGCATCCGCTTTGTTCTCTGCGGAAGGACCGTGGTCGACGAGGCGGTTAACATTCTCCGAGTTGATCACGATCCCGACAGTGACGCTTCCCTTTGAGTGCTGGTTCGGTCTCGTGGTACCCACATCCCAAGTTCCAGACGCAGGCTGGCGAATGTTGATGAGCGAGACTCTGTCGCCAAGACCACGTTGCAGTGTTTGATAGAGTTTGCGTAGCGCTTGTTGAATGTCGGAAGTCTTCGAATCCGCCTTTGCAAGGGCAGCCTGGTCCAATTCGAGGGATACATCGAACCTCATCATAGTGTTGTCTGTGCGTAGGATGAAGGTCGACTCAAATCCATCAAACTTAGGATCAGCCAGCATAGCGAGCGTTGTCTTTGCTGCAGATTGCAGCAGCTTGTACGACCATGGCGTCATCTTGTAGAGTATGTTGTGCTGCCTAGCCTCGTCCCAGACAACAGGCGAGCCATCCTCCAGTGTTGGGATAGAGCTTGCGCTGGCACTGCCGATCATGAAAGGCTGGCGACTGAGGTCTTTGATAGCAAGTAGTTGAAGAGTAGCCTTGAGCAGTTGATAGCTGCTGTATCCACCGCTGAGGATGGGCTTGCCTCCTGGACCGCCGCCCGAAAGCATCGCTGCCATCAATGCACTCCATTCGAAGTTTCCGAATCCACCAGTGGCAACGTTCGAACCGAACCCGCGCTGTCTGAGCCAGGATGAACCAAGCAGGCATGCATCGCGGTATGCTGAGCAGCTAGTCGCAGCCTTGTACTGGACCTTCAGATACTGAGTGACAAGCATGTTTGATCGGATGGTGGAGTTGTAGAACGGAGTAGGTGCGTTTGCGCCAGTTGCAGCATCTGCAGCTCGCACGCAGTTCTTGTCCAGGCCAAGTTTTTCCACAGCGAAAGCATCTTGCGCAACTGCAAGAACGATGTGGATCTTCCACTTGGGCGCGGGCTTGACATCACCAGATGAGGACTTGGGAGCAATGACAATGCTGGGGTTCAAAGCATTGCCGTGCATCTCCTGAAATTGAATGTGGAATTCCTTTGCGTGGGCTTTCTTCATACCAGCGGAGAGACAGGCAAGGTAGTAGGCGCGCTTGTAGAAGAAGCGGTAGTTGAGATAGTCCTTGTCTTGGAACAACGATGAAGGCATTTGGATAACCATATCCAGCTCTGAGCAGCCATTGACTCTGTTCGCGGTCTTGAGCGCATGGCTGCCGACCACGTTGATGTGTGAGGGAGCAGCATATCCAAGCTTGTACTTTGCGTCTTTCGGAGGACGAGGGTCCGGGAATGGAATCGCAACCTTTTCCTTGGTAAGACTACGCTCTGCCTGCTCAATCTCTTGTGGTGCCCTGGCAGGAATCTGCTCGATGGTCTTCTTCAAGGTGTGTAGCGCCTCTTCCGCGTTCTTCTCACGCTTGCCCTGCCTTGGCCTCAATTGTTCCAGAAGCTCATCGACCTGCATTTTGAACATATTGCTCTTGAAGGTGCCGGATGTGAATGCGCTTGCGCCAGAAGCGAGCGCATCTTTCGCGGAGTCCCGTCCAGTCTGTCGTCCGATTGTTGCAGCAAGCTGTTGCTTCGTAGGCTTGACGCTTGTGGTCACAGGTTTTGTATCCTTTTCAGCAGCAAGCTCCTCGTCTTCTGAACCATCCTCTTCACCATCGCTGCCGTCTTGCATTTCTTGATCGACATCTTCATCTACATCCTCGGCATCCTCAGCATTTCCAGATTCGCTGAAAGAGGCAAAAGATGCAGCGTCGTCCTCCTCAGCTCCAGACGACACATGTTCGATCTTTCTCCTCTTGTTTCCGGTGACGGCCATGTTGGGTGATGTACTTTAAGTCGACTGCCACCTACAAAGCAGCTGTCGCAAAAAGTTGTAGACTTTCCAGCAAGCCGCCCGCTAAACGATGCGCTAAAGTTTAAAGTCGACGTTAGGGTCAGGGTCGGTGCAGCGATGACACACTAGCACCGCTTCTCCGATCTCGCTGACACATTTCTTGCCTGCCGGACTCACGCTTGGAGGGGATTCTCAGTACAATTGAAACATCATTACAATACAAAATCACAAGAATACCGACGACAAAATCACCCACCATGCCAGGAGTCATCCATCCGTACAATGAGACGGTCGGCAACACCATTCCACCAGACACGCCACATGTGAGTGAAGGATCGCCATATACATGAAATGCTTCTTTCCACAGCACTGACCCTTTGCCACAGGCTGTCAGTGTGTCACTACCAACATGGGAGGCCAATGTTGGATACGAGAAAGGCGAGAGCTGGGTCGTCGATAAGATGAAATGCGGCTATCCCAGGTCAGTATCGAACAATTCATAAATTGATTAAATATACTTATCAATTTTCAGATTCTTCATCCACCCTTCTATCCAAAAGCTTGCCAACTGCATCGTCAGCAAACACGCCACTCCTGATGTCGATAAAGCAATGCTATTCCCTTCCAGGCGATGTGCCATGAGGTGCATTGAATTCATCTGCGAACAGAACCCAGATGTCGACCATGGCAGGATTCGCCAGTTAGATTTCATTCCTCAGCCCAGCAAGATCACCAGCGAGGACTCGCAGAAAATCCTACCCAGACTGTCGGCTGTCATATACCCAGCCGAACTCTGGCCCACTGCGAAGAGCTACTGGCAGCACGTCGGCGATGGTATTCAAAGTCGTCGCGCCGATTTCTGCCAAAAGGCATTCGATGAAGGTTTCATGGTTGAGCGTAGCGCGGCTCGCGAGTCGCCACCCCGTGTGACTAAAGGCCCTCGTCGTTACCAACGTACGACTTCTGTCGATATTACCAAGAACCACGCCAAAGTTGAAAAACCTGGCGCCGATGGCGAGACTGCCCCCGAAGCAGGCATCCAGGATCTTGCCCAGTTCGTCGAGGAGAGATTCGGCCGCAACTTGAACATGGAATTTGCTGCCCAGGCCAAGCTCGCTGTTCGCAAGAGGATTGCTGGTACCCTCACAGTCGACATCGACATTCCCGAATCGCTAGAGCAACCTGCCGATCCTGCGCGTGAGCGCTCACGAGACGTCCCCGGCTTCTCCGTGGACGATGTCTACCTCTTCTCGTGCGGTATGAACGCCATCTTCACTGCACACAGAGTCATGCGCCTAGCCAGAGGCGAGATGAAGAGCATCATGTACGGCTTCCCCTACGTCGACACCCTCAAGATCCTGCAAAAGTGGGGCCCCGGAGCACTCTTCTACGGCATGGCCTCGCAAGAAGAGCTCGACGACCTCGAAAAGCGCCTCGAGTCTGGCGAACGCTACCTCGCCGTCTTCTGCGAATTCCCCGGCAACCCTCTCCTCCGCAGCCCCAACCTCAAGCGTCTGCGCGCGCTAGCAGACAAATACGACTTCGGCATCGTCGTCGACGAAACCATCGGCAACTGGCTCAACATCCACGTCCTGCCCTACGCCGACGTTGTCGTCAGCAGCCTGACCAAAGTGTTCAGCGGCGACAGCAACGTCATGGGCGGCGCCATGATCCTGAACCCTCAAAGCCGCTACTACACCTCTCTCAAAGCCGTCCTCGCCGAAGAATACGAAGACAACCAGTTCGAAGAAGACAGCGTGTACCTTGAGCGCAACTCCCGCGACTTCGTCAGCCGCCTCAACCGTATCAACCACAACGCCGAAGTCATCGCCGAAACTCTGCGCTCCCACCCCCGGATCAAGCAAGTCAACTACCCCAAATTCGGCGACACCAAAGAATACTACGACGCGTGCAAACTGCCCGAAGGCGGCTACGGCGGGTTGCTGAGCTGTACTTTCTACGATATGGAAGACGCCGCGACGTTCTACGACCATTTGTTCACGCAGAAGGGCCCCAGTCTGGGCACGAACTTTACGCTCAGCTCACCGTTTGTAATCCTGGCACATTTCACGGAGCTGGACTGGGCGGCGAAGTATGGTTGTGAGGCCAGCTTGGTGCGGTTTAGCATTGGGTTGGAAGAGACGGAGGTGCTGAAGAAGTCGTTTGAATTTGCGCTTGCGGCTATCACTAAGAGCGAGTAGGTTGTTGGATGATGAGGGCTGCAACGATTCATAGTAAAAAACGAAACGAAAGCACATTGTATATGAGAGAGCTACCTTGATGGTTTGGATCACTTGACAAGCTAAAAGTCAAAAACGCCATTCTTAATTGGGGGGTATCGTAATGCTTTCTCTCAAAAACCCATGCCTAATCCATTGCGCCAGCTGATCATCTCTGCATCCACGGCCGAAAGACTGCCATCACCCAGCAAAAGGCAGCGTCGTCTGGCCCCTCTCCGGATCACTCATCTTATGCACACTCACATCCTCGCCCATCTGCACATTGCTCATACTCTGCGGCGTGATCAAAATGAACTGCCTGCCAACACTCCTCCTCGCCGCCTGAATCATCATGCTCATACTCTGCGCGCGGTTGACCGAGTCCATGAAAACGTCAAACTCGTCGAGACAGCGGATGGGACTGCCCATGGCCTCCCAGATCGCGAGCAGCAAGCAGATAGTGCTGAAAGACTTCTCGCCGCCGGAGAGCGTCTGCGTCTTGCGGCCTGAGTCGGACTGCTTGGTCATGTCGGGCTCGACTTTGATGTCGAGCTTCTTGCCCTTGTGGTCGATAATGACGCGGCCGCGGAACTTGCGCTCGGAGAGCAAATAGCCGAACATGAAGCGGGCGCGGAAGGAGATGTACTTGCGGAACATCTTCCAGCGGTGCTGGCGGTCGTCGAGTGATTTCTTGAGTTGCTGTGGTGTCTATTAGCGATGTTCACGATTAATTAATGGGATGCAGTATAGACTCACGCTAGACGCATCGAGCATGCCCGACAACTGGGATCTGGCATCGCGAAATTCACGCTTTGCTGTGAGGAATGCCATATTGAGCTCTTCCGAAGTACCTCCAGCCTCCCTCTGCACGCGTTCGTACTCTGCGATGAATTGCTCAAGGCGCTTGTCGAGGACCGCCGTGGTAACTCCTGCATCAACGGGAACACGGCTGCACACTTCCCCGGCATGGCCGACGAAGACCTCAACGTTTCGTGCTTGTCCATCTCTCGCCTCTTCGGCACGACGAAGTCTGTCCTTCGCCAGTTCGATCTCTTCGAGAGCGAGGTTCTTGCTCCTGAGGGCGTGGACTCGATCACTTTCAAGCTGCGCTTTCCTGTTCTCAGCTTTCTCGATTTGCATCTTGGCGGTCTGGTACTCGCGAAGTGCTGCATCGGCTTTTGCCTTGAGGCCATTCGGGCCGGTGGCCTGCTCATTAAGGCGATCCTTCCAGTCCACACCATCTTGATAGGAGTTCTGAGTCGCATCTACGTCTTCATTTGCGCTTTGCAATTGAGTTCGGAGCTCTTGGATCTTGCCGTCTTGAGGTCGGTTGTTCTCGATTTCGTTTTGCATCGCCTCCACAGCATCGTCGGCTTGCTGTTTTGCCAGGCGCAACTCTTTGTTGGATCTGTCCCAGCGGACAAGCGCTTGCTCAGCAACCTTGAGTGCCTGTTGGAGTTCTCGTTGTTGTTGCTTCAGCTGATCGAAGTCACGTTTGGCATGGTCTTCGTTCTCTTTAGCTCGCCGGATTTGCTCCACTCGATCGGTCTGCATCCGTACTGCTGCCTGCCATGGTTTCATCGGGGTGGACTTTGCTGCGCCAGAGCGTGAGAAGTCGTACCGAATACCACCACCTCTCTCGGCACTCATTGCGACAGCGACTTTTACATTGCGTGGTCTTTGGACTCCATACATGAACTGACTCGCCTCGTCGCTGTTGTCAATAAGAACAGTCTGCTCGATGGCTTGGTTGATGATGAGCTGATTTCGTACCATGTCGTTGTCAATCTCAAGTGCGCGCATGATAGTGAGAAGACCCTCATCTGGCTCCTTGCCGGTAGTGTCCAGGGACCTATCCGGACCGATATAGATCTGCACTTGGCAATTGACCCGTTTCATGATCTGACTCAGAATGACCTGATCCTCTTTGTTGGTACAGACGAACGAGTCGAGCACACCACCAAAGGTTGTCTCGATTTGTGAAGACCATTGCTGCTGCTTCAGTTTCACATGTAGGCCCATCGGACCTACTGGCTTCTTCCGCCATCGTGTCTCGTTGTCAACCGCCCTTACCAGATTCGCCATATTCTGGCGGAACGGCGCAAATTTGTTGCCGGCGTCTCTCTGAAGTCGAGCGATCAAACCCGCAACCCTCTCGAGCTCCCTGCTCTGCTCTTGCATTGGCGATTTGGTTTTGTCAAAGTCCGCTGCAGCTTTCTCTCGAGAAGTATTGAGGGCGTCCTTCTGCGCGAGATGATCTGCCGCTCTTTGTTCAACGTCACACACTGCTTCTTTCAGCTCTTCGAGTCGACGGAGACGTTCAGCTTGTTGAGGGCCTTCCGCATTGCTAAGACGCTCTTCTTCCTGGGCTATCTCTATCTCAAGGCGCCGCTTATTTGCCTTGTGAGCCTTCAGGTCGTCTTTGATTCGACGCTCTTGTGCCCGCTGGTCCTGAAGCTCCTTTGTGTTGGCATCAAAAGCGGCCTTTTCCTCTTTCCAATGGGATTCGATGTCGTCGATGTTCGTTTTGAGGGACTCAAGATTATTTACAGCGCTTTCGTAAGATTGATTGTGGCCTTCATAGACGCCCGACACGTCCTCTGCATGCGCAGTAGCCTCCTCAATCTTCTGTGCTTGCATGGTGACGTCGCGCTCGAAAGTCTCGAGACTGCGTTCTTGTTCTTCAACCTGAGCCCAGGCATGCATCATCTTTGTCCTCTTCACGCTGTCTTGGATCGCTGAGCTGGCGTCTAGTCGTTCCTTTTTCTTCTTGGCCTCCTCCATCTTCTGTTTCAAACCAGCCATGTCCTCCGTCCTGCTACGAAGTTTCGCATCCATGCTGTCAAGGTGTTCTTCCAGAAGCTTGTAGTCGGCATCAAGGGTCTCGAGTTGCGTGCCTTTGATGAAGAACTTGTACTTGTCTTCCGGAGTACTGTTTGAAAGGAATTGACGTGCCATGTCCTGCGTGAGAACATTGATCGGATTGTCCAGTTGGAATGCGAAGTAATCCAGAATATCATCAAGATCGGTCTTGCGGGACGAAATGACCTTTTCCTCTGCGTTCTTGATCTTGAAACCGCTTGTGCCGCTCTTCGAGAAATGTCTCTCCACCGTGATGCTGGAGCCGTACAGATCAGGCTTGTATGCTCCTTCGCCTCTATTCTTGATCTTCACTGCAAGAGTGGCGCTTTCTTGTCCTTCCTTGATCAAACTCTTCATGCTAGTTCCACGGTTTGTCGCGGTGGCTTTGCCTCCGAGACACATTGTCAAAGCCGTGAGCACTGCGCTTTTGCCGCTACCATTGTGCCCAATGATGAAGTTGATCAACGGGCCCAACTTGATCCTCAGATTCCCGTGGCACATGAAGTTGCGGCATCGCACTTCTTCAATCACACCGGACTCCGATGCCACATTCTCGCGCTGATTGCGAATGCCTTTCTGCACGAACTGGCTTGCACTTGTCTCGTTGATCTCCTCGTCCTCGTCTTCCCGAGCTTCCTCCATGTCCTCGTCTGCGCCATAGCCGTTGGTGAACTGCTCCAGGTCGGCGTCACTTTCGTCGTCGGAAACAGTAGAGCCGCCGCGCTCTTGGGCCATGGCCACACGAGAGCGCTTTGCACTTTGGCGGAAGCTTGAGCTCGCTTGCTCGGTGTTGTGCTCTTGCTCGTCGTCATTGTCCTCGTCACGCCTGGAGCGCTTGCGCGAGGAGGGCGCCATGATGGTCGTCGATGCGCGCTCGTTCGCGCAGGGTATGTCGTGTGTATGCGATACAGCAGTGGGGTCTTCGCTCGTTTCAAGAAGTCTCACTTTACAGAGGACGCGACGAGAGACGCGCTTGCCTAAAGCGCGCTAACGAAAAGTGGGGCCTTCACCGCGATGCCAAAGCACGTGATCTTCACTATATTGGACATGATCATTTCCATTCGTGAATACTATTCGCGATATGCTAACATAAAACTATACCAACTGGTGTCCCGTCGAATTATAGTCATGCGGCCAATTGCTCAAAATTTGTCCCAACCGTTCTCAAAGGCCTCCCACGTCTCTTCCCCAACCCACCATCCGATCTCATTGCCAACATCGCTCGCATACTGGAAGTGAATGCCGCCAAAAATGCGACTATCGCCATTGTCCTTCACTGCTTGCTTGATGCTTGTCGTCCGTCTCGTGATGACTTGCTTGATGCGCGTCACGTTACTGCTCAACTGAACATCGATTTCATCGCCGCCGTTCCACAAGCTGATTACTGCGCCTGCTGCGGCACCGAATGTGGCGTGTGTGCTCAGATAGTCCTGATGGTTCGGTGTAGGATCGAGGAGAGGTGTCCAGCTGGAATCAGTGAGACTGGTGTTGGAGGCGAGGTAGATCGAAGCATTGTAGTTGAGCGCAGTAATGGGCCGCCAGCTGTTGTAGAAATACTTGGTGTCCCAGGAGGCGATAGCAGCGTTCGCAAGAGCGTAGTTCAGCACAGCGTAGAAGCGAGCGGAAGCAGTGACGTTCTTTGCCAGACTATCGCCAACCACCAGGTTGGCCAGACGGTTCCAGCCACTAAATGCACTAGTCAGTTCTTTGTGCTACGACCATACAAGACCGGCTAAATCAAGACATACATTGGACTGCTCTCGAGCCAGAACCACGCCGTTTCTGTGTCATATTCAGTGCGGTTCACTGAGTTGTTGCCGCCTTGCTCATAGACTTGAATGAGGTACTCTTCAAATTCTGGTGACTCTGGCGCCGGAGGTGGCGGCGCACGGTACTTGGTCACATCATCAAGTCCACCAAAGAGACGAAGATCCTGTGCCTGGGGAGTGTCAGGAATTCTAGGTCCGCCTGGTCGGCCCTGATAGTTGCCTGGCTCCGCTAGCAAAGGAGTGTACGCAACGTAGCGATGTATGCCATCATCCGCGCGGGCAACAGTCACACGGGTTGCAGCAGCTCCTCCAATTTTGCGGGCGCGGTGCGCATCAGTAGAGCTTGCATTGATACCAATTGGTGTAGCTACTGTGCTGAAGGCTGCATCGATGGTAGCATATAGGCGAGTGCCGTGGAACGTCCACAGAAGAGTGTCGTGTGCAGCGTGAGATACTGCGAGTTGCTGGAAAGCCAAAGTCTCATTGGCACTGTTGACCGCTGCGTGGTACACAGCTCCTTGAACTATGGCATTGAACCATCCTGAAGGTGGAGAGGGCAGGCCACCGATAGTGGTGCCGTTGACCAGGATGGCGGATTGATCGACCCAATATTGTACAATGTCGCCGGAGTATGCAGCGTACGCAACGCTGGCACACGCCGCAGGAACGATAGAGGAGAGTCTCATGATTGCTCAAGAATGCTGCAGTGTTCGTTGAGATGATTAAACATGCTGAACGATCATGCTGGAGCTTATAACCAGAAAGTCCTGATGAATGTCGTTCGCCCAGCCGTTCTCGCATCGTCATAGCGATCGCATCATAACGCCGAGTCTCGCAACATGCAACTTGTAAGCCATGTCTTCTTGTGAATGAATACACAATGTCTTCGTCGCTGCAGACCGATTATGCAGGTTGGTGTTCCAAATCAATGGCAGCCAAGACTAGATAAGGATTGCGCCTTAAGCCAAGGAATGACGATTTGCATGCAGTCAGCATCTGCCGCAAATAATATTCTCGATCGGACGCACACCATTGAGTGCAATCCAAATCTGTATATGATGGTAGCTGCGGCTTTGGGAAGCTTTAACTGCAGCAGAAAGTTTCGCTGTAGCGACAACTGTGTCCCGCGATAACGCGAAACCAGTAGATATGATCTCATATCACCAAGACCGGTACAATGATGTCGCTTGCGCGTGTCCACCGCTGCCTTGATGGATCCAGCGCCCAGATCTGATTGAGTGTGGCTACTGCGATTGGGATGTTTCCGAACCTGCCAATATCATAGAGCTCACTCAGACGTTGTGTGAAGAAAATGCGATCGCCATTTGTCCGGCTCTCGGCTGCTGCAATGAAGTAAACCCACACAAGGGTATGCGCACCTGGCGTTGTCTTTGTGATAGGCAAAACCAATGTGCGCAGTAAGTCCAGAGTAGAGTTGACAACGTCATCAGGGAGTAGTGCATTGTTCTGCTGCATAGTGAGTGTGTGCACCAATTTGAAAGCCTCTCTGATGATTGCAACGTTGAGATGATGGGAATGCTCCATCGATGGTGATAGGCCAAAGAACTCGAAGTACAGGTCTTCTGAGGCTGACCAGGGCTCTAAGGGCTCCGTCGCGCCCAGGAGCGGTGGTGTCATGAACATAAACCTGGAGGAAAAATAAATCTTAGCAAAATTGCACGAAGAGAAGAATGATAATCGGTCAGAGAGGTTGATGCCTGGACAGGGGTCACGTCACATACATTCTCCTCTGGTAATCGAGAAACGTCGACAGGTCTTGTGAGCCCAAAGTGTTGCCATTCTGCAAGGCCATCAGAGAGCGCAACATCTGAAACAGGTGGACGAAGTCCGACGAGCCCGTCACTGTCTCGCCAACTAGTAAGATGAGGAGTGTGGCCCATGTTGACGCGCTCAGAACATTCTCAACACTGCCCCCCATGACGTCCTGTCGTAGGCGAGCGAGAATCGCGGTGCGACCCATCTCTGCTTGTTGGCGCAGCTGCTTCTGCTGGTTACCGAGATGGAGGGCTGATACAACCATGACAGCGCGTTGTACTAACGGATCTTCATGCGCCAAAGGTAATATGAGGTCGCGATATCCGTTGCTGTCGACATCATGGGCGATTGTCATGTACGGTGCTATGACCTTGGCGACTAGAGACAGAGTTTAGTTCTCAATACATGGAGAGTAAACGCATTCCATACATGTAGTTTCAGGAGAGTGACTTACAGTGATCCATTAGCATCACCTGTCCCGGCTTGTATAAGGCGACGGGATAGTGGAGCGGAAACTTGCTCATCTGGGTGGTGTCAGCGCCAGAGGTTGTCTGTTGCCTCGGTCGATGTGAAATAGCCTTTCCTATAAATTGCTGTGCGCCTGACGCAGAAACCACAGTGCCCTCGACATCGTCACTCTCGTCCAAAATAAAGCCGGTGCTGTCGTCGCCGGTTGACCTCAAGCTTGTATAGGTGGCAGCGTTCGAGACATCACCATAAGCCTCGCCATCAACATGATGGGCATCCTTATGGGACGCCTCTATTGTTTCTGGAGTTTTGTTCTCTACGAACTGATACTTCTTTCCGATGCCCGAGCAGGCGAGATCCTTTTTAATGCATTTGGCACATCTTGGTGTGCCTTTGTCACACTTGATCCGTCGCTTCGTACATTGGCGACAGCTGTCATATCGCATCGCTCAGCCTTGCTTTCAGGCCCACCAAAGAGAAGGAAAAGGTCCACAGTTCAACACTGCTGTTGACGAGGATTCGAAACGAAACAGGAGCGAGAGGGGAAGCTGAAAGTGTAAAATGGAAGATAAGCGTGAGCAGATGCCAATGTCAGGGTTAGGGTTTACGTTTACGACAAAAATAGTGCTGGCCGTCCGGTCACATAAATGTACGCCCTGCATGTCTACATGCATGTATGTGGGGGTTGACACGTAGACTGCGTACAATATGGTGGAGCGTATCGAAGAAACATATCTTCGTCGGCTTAAACGAAGTCGTTTCGATCGATCGGCATCACAAGTGATTTTTGTTCGACGAGCTTGAAACGAAGAGGCAAGGGAATGAATGCGATTAACAAGTAAACGGTTGACATGAAGGATGTTGCCACAGCTGCAAGATGAAATGACAATGACGTTTTGTTCTCAAAATTTATAGCTTAGCACTACTAGAAGTGTTCACTGGAACGCAGCAGTCCGATTTGGTTTTGTAAACCTCTTGACTGCTCAGGTTCTTGTTGCTCGGCACATCGATCGAAGGGTTCGCTTCAAAGAAATCAGCTGGTCGCAGATGGATTGAGTGAGTCTCAACAGGCATGACTGGCCAGTCCTGGTAAATATTAGCAACTCATCCGAACTCTTCCTTACATGATATCATGCTTACCTCTACACGTGGGTTGTGTGTAAGACCAAAGACTGACCATACGACAACATCTTCATCTTCGACATTGTCGCCTCGTGCCACGGCATCGGCAACGCCGCCAATCTCCTTCGTTGATTGCAATGTGAAGCGGCCACCAGCGTAAAGCTCGTCGTCCTTGTACTTGGTTACCCAAAGGTGATGTTGTGCGAAAGCTGCACGCTTGTACTGAATGCACTCGGGGTCCGCTAGCAGCAATTGTGTCGCAGGCGGCGTCAATTTGTACCCTACAGGGTTGCCACTGATGCGATTCTTTCGTGAGGTATTGACCATCTTGAACACGCGATTGTACTGAGGTGCAGCGTCCGCCCAACCGGAACGCTTGATTGTCGTCTTGCGAACCTCGTAATAGTTGCCTCTGGGGTTTGTGACTGCGTTCAGAGGAACTGGATGGGACTCCTCTTGTACCACAGTGTTGGAGTGACCATCGATGGCCGGGTCGATGCGGAAAGCGAAGATGTGCTGATGGTTCTGGGCCAGAACGCCGGGACCGACTACGTTTCCGTAATCGCTGGTCTTACCAGCATCGATATTGACAGAGCTCACAATACCAGTAGCACGTGTCTCAATGTCGATGCCGCCAGACTGATCAAACTTGTAGGCGAAGATGTATTCGTAGTTGGCCAGGGTGATGATGAATTGTACGACCAGCTCGCGGCTACGTGTGACGACCGCCCTTCCGGTTCGCCAGTTGGTGTGTTTCCAGCCGATGCCGTTGTCCTGTTCGTGAAGACAGATAACATTTGGCTGAGCAGAAATATCGCCCTTCGAGTTGATGGTCCAGGTATCGAAGTACTTGATGACTCCGAGACAGTCGCATCCCAGGGAGAGGTTGTTTGCGCAGTTACCCGCGCCACCGTCGCCGAAATCGAATGCCTGTTTTCGGTTGAAGGGCGCGCGTGCGTCAGCATATGGCACCGTCATTTCACTGATTGATAATCGGTACAACACGCTGCGACCATCGTAATGCACATCATGTATCACCGCACCTTCTCTTGGGTTGAACGAAACTCTGAATTTCCAGTTCTGCCACTCGACTAGCGAGTTGTCTGTGACCTTGAATGATGGTCCGTCAGGCTGAATGACATCCAGTCTTTTGAGATCTTTTCTCGTGCCATTGGGGAGCAGCTCAGGCACGTATTCTGCGTTGGTGCAGTGATCGAGAATCTTCTCCTCGTGTGTCTTGCCATCGAGAGCGTCTCCCCTGCCACCTGTGGCGAGGCGCTCCACACGAATGATTTCGCGCTTGTGGGCGTCCATGATTGGGATGAGTGGCAATGGGAAGGCGTAGAAATTCGAGTCTGGATTGCCATTCCGTGTGTCTTGTGCGAAGATGAGTCCTTGGAAGTAGCGGCGGTCCTCGTCTGTGAGATCAAGACCCCCGTATGGCCAAGGCTCGATCACCACCTCAAAGCCTTCAGGCAATGTGAACTCTTTCAAAGCATCTTGAAACAGTTTGGATTGCTTGCAAACATCCACCAAGACGTCGAACTCGTCACTAAAGCACGTTAGCATTTTGACTGCCAGTAGTTGATAAATCCGAAGGTTGGAACATACAGAGTAAGTGCAGGCTGCAATCCCTTTCCAAAAACTTCATGCTCGAGCACTGTACCAGCCTTGATGTCGACCGTGGCCTCATGATAGTATGGAATCTTGTCAGAGCCGATCACATCGTACTGGCATTTGGCTAATCGGCTAGGGCTAGCTGCAGCTGACAGCTTGCCATTGTGCTCGGCATCCAGGTAGCGACTAAGTTCAGCTTTGCGTGGCTCTTGGATGAATATCTCACGGAAACTGATCAAATCCTTATCGTGGGATTTCAGTACGACGTCTCTTGCGCTTTGGATTTCAGCAGCAGAAATGCTCTGAAGGGGGTGGAGGAAAGACATGTTGAGTTGTCGCAGAATTGTAGTAGGGAATTGTGATCAGAACATGAAGAGGAAGGGAGGTTCTCACCTTTTATGTACATGCCATGTCAGTCATTGCTGTGGTCGACGACGGCACCTCGCTGCCGCGGACTGCGTACGAACGCCATGAACTGACATAATGGACACCGTGGACAAGGCAGCGATCAACCTGGGCAGTCTATTGGTTTCCTTGCATATCTCGTGATGGCTCACCATTTGTCAAGACCGGGGCAATGATCTAGACTGTTCTTGAAGATGAGGATCGCATTAGGCATAGCCAAACAAGTGTGACAAGAAGGACGCACGGAGCGAGGATACCTCGATCGGAACCACTCCGCCTTATCAACAGCAACGAATCGGCATCATCGGCACCAGCCCCAAATCTTCAGCCACATCGCTTATCAAAATAGACTTTACCCAAAACGGCAATGGAAACGAGAACTTTTGTTTGCCCTATCGCCATCGCCTCCACTTGTCAACTTTACAACTGCATATCTAAGTCATCAAGAAGAATCTACTTTATTTCTCGCTCGCACTGCCCAATGCGGCAATGGAAACGAGAAAAAGGGCATCTATCTTGAGTCTAGCTCTCCCACCCCCATGCGGAAACGGAAGTGAGAAACCTTATTGTTACTGATCCGAAACTCACAGGCCTATAGGTCTACATGCTACAATCAGTAGATAAGGTAGCACCGTATCTGAGAGGCGTTCTGGTCTACAACGTATCACCACTTCCAGAATTTGAAGCTCAATCATGTCCTTATCGCTCGCTGCTCTTTGCCGAATAGCTCGAGATGGGGACGGCGAAGCGTCTACAATGGCCAACAAATCTAGCCTCATTAAAGCATCACGATAACCCTTACCTTCACCATGTTGGCGACTCATAGATGACACATTGACATGTTCAATTGAACCCTATTGCTTTTACACGAACATCACCAGAGGTCGTTGATACGTTACAATACCAAATCCATGGACTTTACAACAATCGAAGTCTGCGACGCGAAGAGAAAAGAAGGGTCATACCAGGAACATGGCTCGGGAGAGGTCACGATGGAAAAGGCTGAGCCTGGGACGGTTGGTTCTGTGGAAGAACTTCCTCGCAAGTTCTCAGTATGGTCTCTTGGCTCGCTGTTAATTTGTCTCATGGCAACATGGGAGGCCCTCAGCTCAGTTGTCGCCCAGGCTCTGATCAGCGGCGGAGCGCCTTGTCTTTTCTACAATTAGTATGCGGAAGTTCTAGTGCAGGTTCTTCGATCTGAGAAGCTAACATCAACCGTGTAGTATCATCTCGTTTCTGGGAACATTGGCACTCGCGGCTTCAATGGCTGAGATTGCTTCCATCTATCCCACAGCCGGAGGTAAGTTGCAAGACTCACAAAAGGACAGCGCATCGCGTGTCTGACAATACACATAGGTCAATACCACTGGGTCGCCTGCCTTTCGCCAACGTCAAAACGAGCCGTAGCATCCTGGTTCACTGGCTGGATCTCTGTCGGTGGGCAGATCGTCCTCACCGCATCGGCTGCCTTTGCTGCTGGTCTTCAAATGGTGGGTATGATCAATCTCAACCATCCCAATTTTGTGGCCCAGCGCTGGCAAGGCATGCTGTGCTACTGGTTTATACTTGCATACGTGCTGGCGCTGAATGTCTGGGGCTCGCGCATCTTGCCTCATGTAAACATTGCGGCAGGCGTCTTGCACGTAGTGGGTTTCGTTGTGATCACCATAATTCTGGGAGCAATGACCGAAGAGAAGCACACAGCGGCGTATGTCTTCACTGAGGTCTCCAACACAAGTGGGTGGCAGTCGGATGGGATATCGTGGTTGGTCGGACTCCTGTCGACAGTCTATCCGTTCCTTGGGTCAGTTCTTCTCTCAAACTCTTCCCAATTCTCAAAATCGGCATGACTGATAAGGAACAGATACGATGCGGCTGCACACATGGCAGAAGAGCTCGACAACCCAGCGCGCTATGTCCCCATCGCAATGGTCGGATCGGTCACCGTCAACGGTATGCTCGGCCTCATCTACTGCATCGTCTTACTCTTCTGCCTCGGCGACCTGGAAGAGCTCCTGGCCACAACCACCGGCTTCCCATTCATGCAGCTGTTCCTCAACTCGACACAAAGTAAAGTCGGCGCAACAATCCTCTCAGTCGTAATCACACTCACCGCAACTGCCGGCACATTCGCTGGCCTCATCTCAACAAGCCGCACAGGCTGGGCGTTTGCTCGCGACGGCGCCATGCCGTTCAGCAGGTATTTTGCACACCTGGATAGCGAGCGCAAGATTCCAGTGCGCATGTGTGTGCTGCTCACCGTGCTCCAGGCTCTACTGGGCTTGCTCTACGTCGGCAACACGACGGCATTCAATGCTGTGCTGTCGATGGCTATCCTTGGGATCTATGCAAGCTATGTGCTACCGATCGCTTACATGCTGCTATATGGTCGTACACGCAGCTCACACCGCGTTGTACGCTTTGGTCCATTCACTCTCGGCAGATGGGGACCAGCCATCAACATCATTGCGCTGCTTTGGGGCACCCTGGCGATGCTGTTCAGCATGTTCCCGTCATATCAGCCAGTGACTCCAGCGAACATGAACTATTCTTCCGTTGTGATGGGAGGCTGGGTCGTGCTTGGTGCGATCTACTATGTTGTGTTTCAGCGGAGTTCCTACGAAGGCCCTTCTGACCTGCCCGCAGACACAGAATTGTATTGAGAAAGGTACGGTGATTAAACGAGACACCGCCTATGCGGCGAAGATGTGTTTCTCAAGAACACACAAATGAGTACTCAAGACAGTAAAGTTCACGGGATACTTTTGGCAGAGTCATACCATTAACCAGATTAAGGTTAGATCCATAGCTGGTGTCTGTAGCCAATCATATGCCACCAATCGCAGCGCCCCTCTGCTTTGCCAACGACTCATTGTCAAGATGCGATGGCCTAATAAAGAAAGCATCCCTTGTTGTGAAGCACTCAGCCACTCTCTATTGTTAACACCGCTCGTCTCCCTCAAACGCATTGTTTTGCTTGACGCTCAAACAAAGAATGAACCCCATCAAAGACGCTATGTATATCTTGGAAGTCTACATAGCTGGCATTCTGGATGCAAAAGAAATTACACTGCAAACAGCAAGAAACGATTCGATCCTGGAGATTGAAACGTACACACTCGACTCATCCGCTTCTTGGAACACGTGACACACTTTCACCGTTCACTAACAGCGCACTCGCTTTCCGCCGATTAGTCTCCGCAACTATCACCGCGCTTGGTACCCAAACCTCGACCAGAGCACTGCAGACCCTAGACGACAGAATCACTCGAGACCAACATGTCGACTCCAAGGTTCGTCGACTGTGTCAACGCCTCTGTTGGTATTCTCAACGACTTGCTTCAGACATACATGCCACTCCAAGTGGACTGGACCATCGGACAGATGAGCTACACGCTCAAGCTCGCAGATCTCACAGTTCGACTTGAGAATCAGGCTGGCATGACTGTGACCGCGACCAGCGACACTATCCCTCGAAAGCAACTTGATTCACTCAGACACGCGCTTCGAAGCATTGTGGAAGCTGCACTCGGCGAGCTGTCGTGGTCAACAATAGGTTTCGGCGTAATGCTGCTTCAGCTGGCCGAAGAATCCCTCTCGCATGTCGAAGCCTTCAACACCTCTCAACAACTGCTCAAGTTGCAACGCCTGGGACATACCCATCGCCCAGGAGAGAAGGTTCCGGAAGCGGCTTGGGATGCGAATTCCAGCGACTGGAGATCGGTCATCTCCAATCCCCTCGGAGTCGACCTCCTTACAGTGAACGATACTGCCAAATTCCTGCTTGGCAAGAGTATCACCCAAATCCTCGCCGACCTGCCAAGTGCGTTGCGCGTGCTGCATGTCGAGCCCGTGTTCCGCGATGACCTGGTTTGCGAAGTTTGCACGCAGAAGGGAGACCATGCGAGAACACCTGGAAACCTTGAGCGGCAGCAGCTTGCGCAAATGCATCAAACCATCCGAACTGCGACGCGGTAAAGACACAATCAAGGACATGGCAGAGATCCTAAGCACTCCAGAGGTCACTTTCCATGGTGCTCCACGCCAAGTCATGCAATCAATTGTTCGATACGGGTTCGTTATCCCTGGAAAGAAGATTGGCGGCACTGGGGTCGCAAACGAGATTGCCTGCGGTGCGTCATTCGGAATCGGAATCTATTCCAGTCCTTCGATTGGTTTCGCATCAGTCTATGCGTATGACAACACGCGGAACGGAGAGTGGCGAAATCCTGCAGACGTGCCTGGCATGCGTATAGTCGTATGTGCAACCCTCATGGGCCGGCCGGTCCAAGTCTCGCGTGAGGCTACCCGTCGCACTGAAGGGATTTCCGATCAGAACGCGGACTCCCACGTTTCGCCAAATGGCTTGGAGTATATCGTCTTCGATGAGGCGCAGATCATCCCGTGTTACGTGCTGCACCTTGACTACGGCTCCGAATCAGCAAAGAAGCATTTGGACAGATATCAAAAGCAGCCCTGGAAGGCGACCAAGTTGCAGTCCAGAGTCGATTGCGATGCACCGGGCGAGATCGAGGACACTCCGGCGGCCAAAGTCGCCAAGAAAGAGGCGTTGAAGGTGGCTGCATCCAAATGGTTCCCCTACGGCTATGGTCCTGCGACTGGAACCAACTTCGTGATCGAGGAGATTGGAGATGTTTCCGATGACGAGGAAGACTATGGCGAGTTCCAGGGGCTTCGAGCCGAGCAGGAGAATGAATGGGAGGCCTATCGCTCTGAGAGTGAGAAAGCATCTTGGTTCGACGAGTTCCAGACTGTGCGGACGACCAAGAAGCAGGTGCGCGTCGGGCGATAGATACGAGTTTTGAATCTAATAATATTGCACAAATTTGGTGATTTTTCGTTTTCATGCAGTGAGCAAAATTCTCGCAAAGTGCAGACGGCTTTGGTAACCGCTCTGCGCCACCATGACCTTGTAAGCATAGTAGGTTTGTGTTCATATTAGCAGATGACATTTTGCAAAAACGAATTGCTCTACGGGGCGGTGATGGTGAACGGCTACCTTGCTTCCAGATAAGTGCCTGTCAAGGAAACCCGACTATTGACGCTGATTTGTATTCTGGTGTCATCCGTTGGCAGAAGCACTGCATCTCAGTAGGCGACCTTCTCGTGAGGTCAGTGTGTCATAAAACCATACAGAGCACTGTGTAAGTCCGCCAAGGTAGCCCAGCGTTGCACGAGACCGGCCGCCATGAGCCCCAAGGTCGGATGTTCGGAAACTGGTGTCTTCCGATGAGCCCGAGTAAAGCGGTGTCTACCTTCGTGCCTCTGAAGAGGGCAGAGGGCAGATGACAGCACACTCGCTAAGCACGGAAATGCATGCGTGCCTCAAGGCATGTAGTCAGATATTAGTACACCATCCAGATGATACGTATAGCCTTTGTGCCCGCAAGAGGAATTGTAGCTCGGCGACGTCGGGCCCATGTTGGTGTATAAGACAGCGTCAAAGTCCAATAGCTGAAGCGAACAGCCACAGAGTTTTGGGTGACGCCTTCGCGTGGCTGCAGGATCCGGATGGCGGCGCGTAGCGAATATGCATGAAATGCCATACAAGGATATGATGAAGCCTATCGGCTGTGGTGGAACGCTCATCACCGGCCAACGTGGGCAGCTGACAGGCGCTTTCGCATACAAATGCGCATTTGATCTGCTGTACTGCTGGGCAGAAATGCCGAAATCGGATGTGTCAGATGACATGGTGATGTCTTTTTCAACCAATTGTGAGAAGATTGTGCACGGGCGCCGACAGTGCCGAGCATCGAACTTCAGGCCCTGGTATTAACCTTGTTCCGACATGTGTTGACACACCGCAAACAAGGACTGCATTAGCAGGAGTTCTTGGCCTAGTGACTCTTGCTACCAGGTTGACAGGCGCCTGAAGGGACTGCATCGCAGTGGCAGGTGGTAATTTGGCGACAAGCCATCCGCCACCGCAGTACCAACACCAGGCTGCTGGGCGGTATGCCATAATTCGAACCCAAGGACATGGTTGAGCAGAGAACACCTCTCATGGCGGCCACGCTAGCTAACAGCCTGGTGGCCATGGCTACTCTAATGTCCGGCAGTCAACGGATGCCGTCAGACCGCGGACCGCAACGCTAATACAGCCCTGGGGAGGATCCTTGCATGTGAAAAAAGACTGGCTCGACATCGTGGAGGCTCTGGAAGCAGCATCACGTCAGACTACCCATCCTCGGACTTTGGCGGAGACTCTCTCACACATGGCCGACGCGAGCCTTGATGCCGCCGCTGCTTACCGATGCTGCCTGGTAACTATACCTCATTGGCTTCGCCATTTGACAAACATACCGTAATCGATCGGTGTCAGGCGCAAAGGATCTTGAGCAAGGCTTGATTCATAAGCGCGTGAACAGTCATTCAGATCCTTTGCGTCTGTTGCCTTGCTGACCTTTTCAAAAAATTTCCTGCTGAACGCGCCCTCTTCTCTTGACTACCTTCCACTGGTGACTTGACAGCTTTTGCATTCACCTTGAACCGCTAATCTTCGCGAGCCTACATCGACCAACTTATGCAGCCAAGCCGAGCCACAACCGCGGCCTCTGTGGCGCTCCTATTCGGAGCGCTGCCACTGATCGCAGCCCATGGCGATGGACACATGGAGGCCGGGCAGGAACACAAGCCCAACATGATTGCAGGTACTCAACAGGCAGTACCAAATTACTTCAGACATCCACATTACGCGGGGTGGATGTACGCACACATTGCTCTCATGATCACAAGCTGGGTGTTTGTGCTCCCACCTGCCCTTATGCTCAGTGCCGCGCGATCAAAACATCATCTTCCAGCTCAATTGGTATTCCACAGCATCAACGGCCTAGGGATGTTTACTGGATTTGTCTACAACCATGCGACACCGGACCTGTACGTCAGCAACTCGCATCATCCAATTGGATGGGTCGTCACATCACTTACCGTGCTGTGGACCTTACTATCGCTTGTGGTAGCGTACATGAACGGCCAAAGAAAGCATGAACACCACAAGGTCACTCCGCGAGCTTCAAGACAGAGTTGTGTTGAAGATACTGCCTTCCAGGATTACGTGGACAATGCCTCCACATATCGCTATTCTCGCGACTCGGGGAACTTCTCTGGCGGCTCTCGGAGCAACAGCTCAGATTCTATCTTCGAGAAAGACGAGACTATTCCACTACAAGACGATCAAGACCGCGGCGACAAAGAAACCCACGATGTCACAGATTCTCACGGCGTCTTGCGCGGAAACAAGCTGAACCGTGCGTTTGCGCGCGGCGCCCGTTTCGCCTCTCATGCAAAGATTTTGGCGACTCTGCGCTTCTCACAGATCATACTTGAGAAGTTCTTGTTGCTACTTGGCTTCCTCGCCGTCACAAGCGGCTTCATAGTCTACGGCGGCCTGTTCAAAGACCGTGAGATCTACTCCGGTCTTGCACACTACGTGAAAGGTGGCATCTTTTTCTGGTATGGATTGCTGACTCTCGGGCGGTGGATGGGTGCTTTGGCGGAGTTTGGATGGGCATGGAATGTCCGCCCACAATGCGCGCAAGTCTCCAAGTGGAAGTCTCGCGTGCCCTCTGCCGAGTTCACAGAGTCTTTTGTCATCTGGCTTTATGGCGCGAGTAACGTCTTCCTCGAGCACCTCAACAACTGGGGCAAGGCATGGAGCCCGCAGGACTTCGAGCACGTCAGCATCACGATCTTATTCTTCGGTGGAGGTCTATTCGGTATGATGATTGAATCGAGAGCGTTACAAAACCTGACAATCGTGCCTGCGCAACCTCGAAGGAGCACGTTCCAAGAGCTCGAGACAGACGACGCTGGCTTCAAGTTTGTCAGCGGCAACTTCGTGCACCCCAATCAGAACCAGAAGCCACCAAACACGAAAAGGCTTTCACTCAACCCAATGCCAGCTCTCACAATCCTGTTCCTCGGCATGATGATGTCCGGTCACCACCAAAGCAGCATGGTCAGCACGATGCTCCACGCACAATGGGGCATGCTCTTCACCGGCTTCGCCATGGCCCGATCAGTAACCTACATAATGTTATACCTCAAGCCGCCGACTGCGCACTACCCCTCGCGTCCACCAAGCGAACTCGTCGCAGCTTTCTGCTTAACGTCCGGTGGCATTCTGTTCATGAACAGCGCGCGCGACGTTGTCGTCACTATCGAGAGTAATGGCCTGGAAGCCATGACCATCTTCACACTGACGATCGGTCTGACTGGCGTGATCTTGGCCTGGGAACTGGTGTGCTACACCATCAAAGTCTGGGCTGCCAGGAGCGAGCAACGTCGAAGCCGCATTTGATCGTATGCGGCCCTCGACCGACTTGTAACAAGCCAGGACAATAACTCAGCGTTAAGGAAGAGAGTACATGGAAGAGTGAACAATAATACTACGTGGCAGTTCCTTAGCAACTTTCCTTGTTTTTAGCGCCTTATACCCCTCTGCAATGCAAGAACGCATAGCAGAGTGGCGCAGCTTACTAATGAGACGATGAGATACACTTGCTTTCGTACATCATAATACTTAATTGGAATTGGAAAGGATTTTTTTTCTCCCCATAATATGGCGAGCATCGTTTGTCTCGTGCTTATGTGGCGATTGATCGGCCTTGGTTTGTCTTCTGAAACCCCATTCATCAGTTCGATACAACAAAAGTGAGAACTATCCACGCTTCAAGTCTCCTATTAGCTCCGCAGTGAAACAGCATACGCAGAGTCGGAGTGACACCGGACAACCTCACGGAGCAGCGGCACAAACAATCCCACCGCTCACACACAACACAAAACGTAAAAATCTTGTACACAAAAAAGATTCAGAACTATGGTATAGCGCTCGCTAGCAATTGTAACAACAACAAAACGAAAACCCAGAGGGCACAGCCAGTAGCAATGGCAGCAGACAGAAGCCGCAACTGTCTGTCTTGACAGAGCAAGCAGCAATAGCCAAGAGCCTTAGTGGTACGACGACAAAATTCAAAGGAAAATGTGGTGGTGGATTAAGTAGAAATTCGCGAAAAGCGACGACAACAAGAAAGAAACGCCCCTGTATTTCCACCCAGCCCGTGACCCCATGGGGTGCTGCCGCTAAAAGTTACAAAAGAAAAGATGGCTGAGACGCGTACATTTCGGAGAGAGAAAGGTGTTGGTGAAGTGGTTTCGACACTCCACATTTCTGAAGGCTTAGGCGAACCGTTGGCGAAGCTCTGCAAGCTCGTCTCTGTGAGCCCTTATAGGCGAAGCGGATAACTTCATGTTGGGGAGCGAGGGCAGTTCTTTGTCTCTGCTCTCCACACTCAAGCGGCTGTTCGATTCGCCAGACAGACGGCCTCTGAATCTGTCGTCCTTGGGAGGAGTCGGAGGTGGTCCGCCGCCCCAGCTTGGCCTGCCTTCGCGTTCTTCAAAAGCTCCTTCGACTTTAGGGGGCGTGGGTGGCGGGACTTCGCCGATGGTTTCCGGGAGCATGTTTGCATTGCCGACGATCGGTATCGCTTTCGGGAAGGACTTGCGCTGGCGGCTGAAGTTTTCGTAGCTTGCTTTGGGTGTCGGGTGTGGCGGAGGTGTCCTGCTGACTTGACTCGAGCTTTCGGCTGCTTCTCCTATCACGGGCAACACAGCTCCATCAGAGTCGTCACGACCGGTGGCCCCGAGCATTCGGTCAGGGACATCTTTCTCGTTAGCACCATGGCGAGTGGTCTTTTCAGCTGAACGCTCAGCTTTTTCGATGACGCGATTGGTGCCGGGTGGGTTGGTTTTGTCTTGGTGGAGATTGATGCCACCCAGGACAGGGTCGTCGATTGGAGGTTGGATGCCGGGTGGAAGAATGAGGCCGGTGGCTGCTTCCAGAGTCCTGGAGAGACGTGCATTTTCTGCGCGTTCACGAGACATCGTCATGCCAGAAATGAATTTGACAAAACGATCACCGTATCTCTCAGGAGGAATGGGTGAGATCTGAGACTCGTTGCCGCCCATGCCTTTCCAGAAGTGTTCACACTTTTTCAGGAAGTTGTACTGGAAGGCTAGTCAGTAAATGCAAAAAAGTCTACCTCGAGATGCAACTTACCCTGGTCAAGCAATCAATAATGCCCAGGTAGTAGATTTCTTCACCCGGGAGGTCATTTTCGTGAGTTGCTTGGAAACCGCCATCATCTGCGTAGAAGTAAAAGTCCTTGCGGTGTCCATCTTCGGGCATCTTGTCAAGCATCTGATCCATAGGCACAGGCTTCTCTTTCTTGACCATCTCCCTCAGCTCCTTTGCTCGCTTCGCGGTCTCGAGCTTACTGGGCGTGCGAGCCAGAGCACCCATAGCAGGGTGGTTCTGCTCTTCTGCGTTGTCGCTACCCGGCTGGAAAACCTTGAGCGTCTTGTCGCGCAGTTGTTCTTCGTTGCCTCGTTCCAGATCGTGGATTCCTACCAACATTGAATAATCCATAATTTTCAACTTTTGCAGTAGCGCCACGTCGCGCTGCATCTGGGCAACAAATGCTTCTTTCTTCGTTGGGCCAAACTCAAGGTGCAGGTTCCGTCGTAACCAGTTCAGGTCTTTCAGTGTCGCACGAGGATTCTTCTCCAATTCCTCCTCTTTGAAGTCCCTACCGATTGTGCTTCCTTTCAAATCGAACGTTCTATGAATATCGCGATGAGGAGGGAAAAGGTTGTTCATGACGACGAAGTGGATCTTCCTACCGTAAGGAATTTTCACTCGGTGCAGACCGTAGAATTGCGAAAGCAGTGTGTTGGGGTTTTCGCAGACGTGGTCGTAGTACTGCTTCAAGATCTTTCGTAGGAATTTGTGTTCGCCATGGTGGATTGTCTTGATGATGTATTTGTAGTCTCGTGAGAAATAGAAGAATGATCCACTTTTGCCAGGAGATCCGAGCTCGGAAAGGATGTATTTCGATGTCAAGGACATGAGGTACTCGGCCGGGTCCAGTCGGAACTTTGCTCGCAGGTCACGGAATACCCAAGGGGCGTAATCTTTGAACTTGAAGTCGTATTTGGCGCTCGGTGTGAGCTCGTTTCCAGTGATATCGAAGCTGAATTTGTGTTTTGCGTCGAAGTCGGCGTCGGTGAGCTTTCGGTCCAGTTTCGCGTTTGTCCTGCTGACAGTGAAGCGGATTCCAGTGAGCATGTTATACGCGGTGACATAGTTGACATGGTTTTCGTCCACTTTCGTTCCCACCACAACTCTGTCGTCGTCAGTATCCACGCGTGCCTTTTTGGAGGCTCGCTTGGCCTTGATGTGTTCTGTCCATCGTGTCACGTCTTCGTCTTGCGGGACATCATCATGATGAATGTTGTCAGAGTTGATTGACCTGGTTACTCGCCGTGCCAGCTGCAATGAGCCACGTCTTTTGGTTGGCGTGTTTGGTGAGAAGCGGCCAGTAGACGAGACAATACCATCCGTGGAGCCGATAGGGTGCTCTTGACTGTCCCGCGAAGAGCGGGAGGTAGCGAGCTTGGGTACTTCAAGGGTGTGTCTTTGTCGAAGTCCGTCTGGGCGACCAGGAGTGCTGGAACCTTGTGTATTAGGCGTTTGTGAGGACGGTGGCTGAAATGCTGGCGGTGAGGAAGCCCGATGGACTTTCTTTTCGGGTGCTCTAAGTCTGCCGTCTGGGCCAGTATTACTGGTTGGTTGAGCTGGCGAGCTTTCCTTAACAACTGATAGAGTCGAATTTGGGGCCATGGGCGAGATGGCCGAACTTGATCTCTGTGGTGTGCTGTTCACCGCCACCTCCGCATTAGGAGACGCCATCGCCGACCATGCTGTCGTTGTCTTGACCGGCGCAGTTGGCTTGCCGTTAGCCACAGCGTGGTGGAAATATCCTTCCTCTGCGGCTCCCAACCTGGGCACAGCCTCTTTGACAGACTCGCCAGATTTCTTTCCATCATCCAACTGACTGCTCCTCCGTGACCGCGAGCTCAGAGCCGTGCTCCTGGCGCTCGCGGCGCGCTCCTGTGATGTCAAACCACCTGGCACAGTCAAAACACTGCCATCTTTTCCTCCAATGCCCTCCTTGATATCACCAGCCGGCAGGCCAGAAGGTGTCCTCGGCCATCCTCCAGGGAGAGCGTCCACCGCGGGCGTGACCGCCTCTTCCACACCGTATCGTTTTCCTCCACCAAGCCCATTCACGAGGCCGCCGCCGCCGTACGAGACACGGCGGCCGGCGTCCGCGTCCCCTCCAGCGGCAGCGGTAGCCGTGGCCATGTCGAAACTGTGCACCATGTAAATGCCACCGGCATTGAGATCTGAAGACTTCCTCAGAAGAACATTATTATCCCCCTCCTGGGGTAGGGGAGCCGAGGTCGCCAGTGCTGTAATCGTGGGAGGCCGGTGTGTCGATTCTGGGAAGCGCTGCAGGTGTGAATACTCCAGCGGGTATGTCGTCGTTCGCGTGACGTTGGGTACCCAGTTCGCACCGATGCGAATGTCTCAGAGGCAGGGTGCCAGCCACAAACAGCAAGCAATCTCTCTCGTGTCCGCGCGGTCGTGGGGCTGTGCTGGCGGTGTTTGTGCGGGTGGTAGTAGAAGCAATCGAAGGATGAGCGGCGGTGGGGTATGTAGAAGGAAATAGCGGTGGTCACGGGCGGCAACAATGTCCAGCAAACGGGGTCGTGAAGAGTGGGAGATGGGGGTGCGCTGGTGGTGGTCGAGAGATTGGCGAGGAGTGTTGTCTAGCGTCGTCCAAGCCGGGCTGCCAGCTTGGTACAAAGCTGCACAGACACCAGACGGGCATGCAGCGCCAGCCAAGTTAGCAGCAGCCTTACGCTCGCTCGTCATCGCCGCGCTATGACTGGCCCGGTGATACGAGTGCACGCATATCAGGTCGTTTATCTATAACTGCTGCTATCCTACATATATATCCCATGCAGTGTCACTCACCAGCACTTGGCGGTGACAGAAACAACGACACTCAGCTCTCAGGTACCTGCATCGAACCCTTCCTGCCACCAAACTCTTTTCTCAGACTATTGGGAAAAGTCCCATCCGCGTTGGTCCGCGACACGCGTTGTGTACCATATTTATGCAAAAATCCTTATGAAAGCTTTTGGAAATCTGTAACATGCTCCAAGGGATTGTGGGTCAAGGGGCTCCCTTTAGAGGAATTTGTCAACTAATCTGAGCATTAGGGCAGCTAATCAGTCATTGGCATGAAGCATATTATAGAAGTGTCTCGTGGACCAAATAAAAGCTACTGAAGACGCCCGGCCATGTTCTGTTCAATATCATACCTTGGACGGTCAAGCGGTTCTGTGTGCCCTCGAGATACACGACTCCATTTACGCTGGCAGCCATAACCTTTCTCCCTTCCACCGCAAAACTAAGATACATGCACTTCGCTCGTCTTAATAATCGCCCTTCCACTAGCACCGTCAGACGTCTGCCACCCATTCAAGGGAGCCTCATCGCTCTCACTGCCATTTTTACTCGGAGTGTCCCAATGCACATACCCCTCATTGTCTGTCCGAAACACTTTTCGAGGCTCATGCATAGAGACAACGTGCGCGTTGTACGGGCCTTTCGCTCCGCTGAGTTGGTCCAGAGAGTGACCAGTTGGGTCGCACTGTTCAAGATATCCAGATCGGCCATGCGTGCGTCCAGTGCGGCCGGCTGTGATGGCGCGCGCTTTTTCGAAGAACGTGATGAAGAGCGGTTTTATGGTTGGGAGGCAGGCGGCTACAATGCCGATGTTCATTTCGACAATTTGCCAGACGTCTGTTGTTGCTCGTCGTTAGCACCATGATCTGTAAATCTAGGTGGATCTGAGATGAAAACAAGAGGAACTTACAATACCATGAGCCTTGGCCTGTGAAGTCTTTCACCTCGAAGAAGTGGTACTGCATCGGTGTTTTGTAGATAGCAGTGGCCGCCGCGAAGAAGCCCAAGCTAAGGATACAGACCAGACCGACTTTCGTTCGTGTCGTGAGCTGCAATTTCCACACAAGCGGAATCGGCAGTATAGCGAACAGCAGGTCGGTAGCAATATTGATAGCTATGCTTGTCAGCGCTTGAGTAAAGATTGTGTGAAACGCACCAGGTAATCTTACAGCTATTGAAGACACCGACATTTTTGAAGATGTCTGGGCTGTAGCATGTGCCGGTCCCGGTCGGCGCTCGCAGCGTGATGTCGTAGCCCGCGGCCACAGGGTTGCATTGCAAAATAATGGCTAGCACCGAACCGATGGTGAACATAACCAGGAATACTGACGGTTGTTCAGTGACAAGGAGCGTTTGCAAGAGAGATTGCAGACGAATAAATACCTAGTATGCCTCGCAGTGCCCACCTGTAGTTGGTCCGCTGTGTCAGGCGAAGCAAGAACACGGCAATTGAAAGCTTGATGAAGCTGTATGCGAGAATGATGAATATTGAATAGAAGTATAGCCATGCGAACATGGGTAGTACCCATTGAGGGTGATACTGGAGGATTTCGACGTGCTTGCCTAAGCCGAGGCGCGACAAGGAAACAATGCTGACGAGGCATGCTGTACTGAGGAGCTATGCAGAAGTGTCAGTCTGTATCATAGGCACCTTTACAGCATGATGTGGGTACATACCATCGCTATAGTCATAAGCCAATCGTCCAGACCTGCCATACTGATCAGCCTGTGTTCATATCCAAAACCTCACGGTACCATACCAAAGGCTTTCAATATTAGAGTCCGGACCCATACGCGCAGCAACACCGCCAGCAAGGCCAGTCCATAGAGAGTCCCAACAACCGCAAGAACCTGTGCTGTATGATCTTCAATGTCCTTCTCCGGCGTCGACGGTACACCTGGGCCACCTCCCGCCTGTCTGGCTATGATCTGTGAACTGAGCATTCTGAGATTCCATACATAAGAAGTATGCCCGAATCACCGCGATCGCTCCTCGAGGGAGAAAATGGAACAAATGAGCTTCAACGCTTGGAGTGGCGAGCAACAGCATGAACAATAGCCATGTATACTGCTACTTCTCGCTTCACCTCATCAGCCGCCAGTAGACGTGTATGCACGCATGCGTCAGGGGTCGTTTCATCGCTTGCGACTTGCTTGAAGAAAGACGGCAGACGGCACAACCTGCTGTGTTCGCTTCCTTATGCAGTAAGAGATCCGACTTGCGAGCATCCGCAGTAGTAGTCAGAGGCCAGCGGTGGCTTTTCGACTGCCGCTGTCAAGTGTATGCAGGCCATGCCGCTGTGCCCTGGGAGCCCTCCCCCAGTGCTTCCCTGCGGGATATAGCTTCTTCTACATATGCAAGCAGGGATGCTCGGTCTTAGCGGATTCGGGCAGTGAGCAGGTGTTCAATCACTGCCGCAGCTCCATGCAGTATGGTGCAGGGGAGACGTTATGTAAGCTAGAAGCTGCCACCGCTCTGTGCAGTCTTTCGTCTCGACGGCTTGAGCAGGTCCTCGCAAAGCACTTTATCCGGATAGAACAGAGCTTGAGTTGCATGAACTCTGGAGGATATCACTACCTTGAGTCTGAGCCTAGGCATGCAATGCGCACTGGCGAGCCAGGATGACAGTAGGCGGACAAATGAGGTTTCGAGGAATAGAGTGACATGGAGAGCTGGCGGAGTCAAGCTGGAGTTCGCTTAGTTATAGCTCAAAACGTGGTATGCGAAGCGGTTCTCGGCTGTGCATGTTCCTTGTTTCTATCCGCCTATCCTTTCCATTGACAGAGGTGCCGGACGGCAATGGACTCCGTTCGATGTACCGCCTCGTCGCTCTTCTACACTTGACACAGCAGTAGTCATCAGTATTGCAAGCAGAAGTCGGTGTTGAATTGTAAAATGCTTTCAAAACAGGATGATGGAGGGCATCAATAGCCCACTCCACAAGCTCTCCTTGTGGGACCGGCTGCCCGCTTCCGAACATCCGAAATGCAATGTCAACGCTTTGCCCTCGCAACGCTAACTTCCTTTGACAACCACAATGTCTTGCCATCCAGACCGAAGGAACTCATATGGACATGACAAGCAAGTGCTCTCCACTCTAGGGCAAGGTCCCTCAAACGAGTGCACGTCTCGGACATGCATTCTTCAAGAGATGATCTCCGTCGTGGCAAATGCCCCTAAAATGCAGCTACAGGGGCCCAAATCCTCAACACTACCAAGCGAGATTCTCTGCCAGGACCAAACTCCAGTCGAGCCAGTGTATGTCGAATGCTAACTGGACCGGACGATATCATTTTTGGCTGAATGACTACCACCCTCTTTTCGGGGACCTGTTCCCCTTAGCACATGTCTAGCGGGTCTACTATACAGTGCCCTGGGTGCTCCCTGTGGTCTATTACTGGCAGCCCTGAGCCCTGCCTTGTCTGCCCATTAGATACTCGGCTGTGAAGAGCCTTGTGGCAAGACAGAACCCGGCACATGTATGCAAGAGTGGATTGCCGTTCTGCATTGTGGATTCCTATGGGATCTCGTGTGTATATAAGGTAATACTGACAGCGCCTGATTGCACAGCGTTGTACTGGTATTTCTGTGTCCATACTATCCAACTCCTCGCGAAGCTATGCATCCTAAAACTCTTCTCATTTCGGCAGCGGCCATCCTGCCTGTTACTTCTGCTCTTGCTGTCAATGGCAAAGGACCCTACTTAGAGACCGACGCCTACTCGGCACGTGCAGCGATCAACCAGCAAGACTACCAACGAAACAACTCACCTAAGTCATGGGCAGTCTGCAATGACAAGAACACAATCGTACGCAAAGAATGGTTAGTCTTCGTCTGAACCGACTCCCACAACCACAAAGTACTGACAACAATGCCCCGCCTAGGAGCGAATTGACCAAAAAAGAGAGGAAAAAGTACATCGCGGCAGTGCAATGTCTGGGCAAGCTCGAAGCAAAGACACCACTGTCGGAGGCGCCTGGTGTGCGCCGTCGCTATGATGACTTCGTTGCAACACACATCCAACAGACCTTCTCCGTGCACAATACAGGCAACTTCCTCGGATGGCATAGATTTCTCACCTGGACCTATGAGCAAACACTCAGGAACGAGTGTGGCTACGATGGCTACCAACCATACTACAATTGGCCTAAGTGGGCAAGCGACCCTGCTTCCTCGCCTGCTCTCGATGGAAGTGACACCAGCATGAGCGGTAATGGCGAGCTGGGCTGCACAGAGCAGGAAGGCTACGGCATTCCGACCAACGTAGACCCCAGCATTTTGATCCCGCACGGCGAAGGCGGTGGCTGTCTCAAAGACGGACCTTTCAAAGACTTCGGCATGAACCTGGGTCCTGTGTTCAGCGGCCTGACCTGCACGCCCCCAAACCCCTACAGCAACTTCTCCGACCCCGAGCAGGCACCTTTCCTTGGTCTCGGCTACAACCCTCGCTGCCTCAAGCGTGACATTTCGCCTTGGACGTCCAGCCAATGGACCAACGACGCGTCAGTAGTGTCTCTCCTCGAGTGCAAGAGCATCTACTGCTTCTGGGCGAACATGCAAGGTGGCGTGCCGGCTTTCGTCAACAACTTCATGGGCGTGCACACCGCTGGGCACTTCACGATTGGTGGTGACCCAGGCAGTGACTTCGTGGCGTCCAATGGCGACCCTTGGTTCTACCTGCATCACGCACAGATTGACCGTGTCTGGTGGATGTGGCAGAACCAGCAGCCGTACTCGCGCACAAACGCCATCTACGGCACGATCACTTTGGCAGACTCTCCGCCGTCGAGGAACGCGTAAGTTGCTCTGATATGGATATAACTTTTGGATGATCGCTGACTGTGTATCACGACAGGACTCTTGACGATGACATGCACTTGGGCCATGCTTCAGATATGCACATGACTCTTGGGGAGAGCATGAGTACCATGAGTGGACCTTTCTGCTACAGGTACACGTGAGGAGTTGGTAGCTTGGTAGAACAGTTATTAGAGCGATTGAAAAGCGCGAATCTACTCCAACGTCCCGGGAATTTGACATGCTAAGTCTTATGTCCCTCTATTCCATATCTGTAATCTATCGCATGCATTCGTTCTGGATTCAAACTCGTGCATTGTGGCGTATTTCCTAGGCAACCACATTTATAAATAATCTCCCTATCACTCGCAAAATTCAAGATGACGTCGTCGACGCGTCTCGAGCTCAGCTAAAGTCTCGACGCGTACTTCGTGTACATCCAATAAATCCATCCAGCAACATTACAATCTCACACATCCTCACCACCCAACATGTCACTCAAACGCAAAGCTGGTGACATCGCTGCCGATGTCGCCAAGAAACCCAAGCAGAATGCCTCGATTACATCCTTCTTCGGCGCTCCAAAGCCCAATCCGAACGTCTCGAAACCCGCGGCCGATCCCACCGCACCAGCGACACAGCCTATCAAGTTTGACAAGGATGCCTGGGTAGCAAAGCTGTCAGACGAGCACAAGGAGCTGCTCAAGCTTGAGATTGACACCTTGCACGAGAGCTGGCTTGGAGCTCTCAAGGATGAAGTCACGAGCGAGAGCTTCCTGAACCTCAAGCGCTTCCTCAAGAAGGAGGGCGAGAGTGGAACCAAGATCTTCCCTCCTTTGGAGGATGTATACTCATGGTATTTATCCCTGCTCTTCTTCGTTTTTCCCACCATACTAACAGCTCACCAGGTCACGTCACACTCCCCTCCAAACCGTCAAAGCTGTGATCATCGGCCAAGATCCCTACCACAACCACAACCAAGCTCACGGCCTCTGCTTCTCCGTCCGCCCGCCTACGCCCGCCCCTCCATCCCTACAGAACATCTACAAGTGCCTCAAAAGGGACTACCCATCATTCACTCCTCCGCCCAAGAACGGCGGGCTTCTCACACCATGGTCTGACCGCGGCGTCTTGCTGCTCAACACCTGTCTGACGGTGAAGGCGCACACCGCAAACTCTCACGCAAACAAAGGATGGGAGAAGTTCACACAAAAGGTCATCGACACTGTGGCTGCGAAGCGTACAAGAGGCGTCGTATTCCTGGCCTGGGGCAAGCCGGCGGAGAGCAGAGTGAAGGGCATCAATGCCAGTAAGCACTTGGTGCTGAAGAGTGCGCATCCGAGTCCGCTCAGTGCTCACAGGGGATTCCTTGACAATGGACACTTCAAGAAGACGAACGAGTGGCTGAAGGAGCGCTATGGCGATGATGGTGAGATCGATTGGGATCTGAACGTTGCGCCTGAGAAGGCTGGTGTTTGAGGCATGCACATTACGACACGTCAACGACATTATGTATAGTAGGGCAGGCGACCTGTAGGCGGAGAAGTTGCATACTCTGCCAAGCGAGCCAGACGATTAAGCGATTAAGCAGCCGTTCCAAGACCTCACTCGCAAGGACAAGTAAGTGACCGGACTCCAAATGACCTTATATAGTATGTTCACTGCTCTTCTGAACAATAGATAAGCTCCTCTCACATGTGAAAGCTGGCCTGATGAGGAGCACAAGCTTTTTCACGTCCTGCTCGGGTGCCTAACATTTCAATCCTCTCACAATAAATCCCATGATCTGTGCCTGCAGCCGGATGCGCTCCTGGATGCACTGGTACAATTATGCACACATGTATAAGCACACGCACATGCACAAACAGTCACGTGTAGATGAATGTAACTGTGCATTCACCGCATCCGGCCGCAACATCAGATGCAAGCTACATTACCTCCGGAGATAATGAGACAACACTGCCTCATGGCGTTCCCTTTCCCCACAGGCGTGTTATTAGAATGTTTCTCTCGCGTGACGGAGACGCCGAAGACTCCACATCGTCGCTCGCTCGGCGTTCTCCCGAAAATCGATCTCGTGAATTTGTCTGGTCTTGTGTACCATCGCGACTCGGCCTGCGAATCGCGCCTGTAAGTTAAGCAAACCAACTTGTTAAGGAGAAACTGCGCGCCACAATTAAAAATATTTCCGAAGCTATTATCCGAATCTGGAAATGTCGGCGAGAAGCTGAAGGCAGGCGGTATTCGCTTGAGCAGCGTGCTGACGACTAATCCCTGTGACTCAAGCTACGCCTAGAATCCCTCCCATTTTTAGTCTCGAAGGATGGATAAAGCTGGCATGTGGCTTGATAGGAGCGTCCTCGAAATTGTGGATCCTGTACAATTGCAAAATGATATGTCGAAGTTGACATCATTAATCAACACCATGATAGTCGCAATTGCAATATACGCCCGTGCGGCTGAAATGCGGCGTCCAGCACGTCGGTTGCAGGCTATTGGTATTTTGGTGACTTGAAGAAGAGGAGTAAACCTGCCTCGGGTGAAAACTACGCCTCCCTATAAACCACAGCGATAACGCGTCGACATCATGTCTGGCACTCTGCATTTCATCAACAATCTGGGTGGAAATTCCAACGCCGAGGAACGGAACGCCCAGAAGGCCCTGGTTCGCTCTCACGCCATGAAACACTTTCGACGTCAACAGCGAAAGGAGGAGCTGCGACATCACGCGAGACATGTTGTCACTCCGTGTGACGATATTCCTCGTGTGTGTACTGTTCGGACCGACCATGGCCAGGTGGCTGGTGGCCTTGAAAGCTGTGCAGACTGTTCGCCGCATGAACGCTGCGATGTTCACCGCATACAACCTCAAGACAACGTTCATCACTACAAGACGTTGCCCTCAAAAGAGAAAGACCTGGCGACTAGCTATGCAACACCAGAACCATCCGAATGCTCGGCGGAGACACCGAACAGTGTCATTTCCTCACACGACCATCCAGGCGAGAGCCTTAATACCCACAACCAAGGGTTTATCAACATGCCGGTAACGATACACTCACCATCCGCATGGAGGGGGCCATTCTTTGTGGAACTGGTCAGAGGCTTCTTTCCCTTACAACATTGGACTTCCCCAGCGATACTGGAAGGTATGAAACAATGGACCGACGTTCAGAACCTACCCATGCAGCGTATCAACGACGCAATTTGTCTGGTCAATACTGGCGTCGCACTTCGAGATCAGCGCATGCTCATAGAAGGCCAAAAGCGGCAAATTCTTGCGGTGCAGAGCCTGAGAGCCGAGATTTCCAGGCCTGATGTGTCAATCGAGGGTGTATCGTGCGCCGCCATCAGCATAATGTGCACTGGGGTTTTCAGTGCGACATCTTCTGGGATAGCTGGATGCCGCATGCATATAGCTGGAGTAACGGCGATTCTACAAGCTCACAATCGACAATCAAACGGTGAGCCGCTGACACCTCAGCTACGGAACCAATTCCATCGACTGATCCTGATGCACCACCTCATAAATGGCAAGGCCATCTCTCTAAGCGATCGAATGCTTGGGCTCGATCAAGAAGCTAAGCCTGGAAGCATAAGAGCGCTCCTACAGCTCTCTTCGCGTATTCCCAACCTGACGGAAGCCACGTCACATCAATTCGATAACATTTTCTCTGAAGGCCCCGGAGGCGCACCACAAGCGTTACAAGCACGAGCCTCTGCGTTAGCAAGAGAGTTCGACGAGTGGCTAAAAGCTTACGAAGAACCTGGTCCCCGGTACCGTCGAGTACCGCTTGAGTTCCTGAGCTTTCTGGACGCGAACATGCTCGGTCTATATTGGACGGCGAGACTCCTCCTTGCGCAATGTCGGGATCGGTTGCAGATGATGCAGTCTATCAATTTCTCACATATAGCGGACAACCCACACCGCTACAAGGATGAAGCCGACATGTACGCGACATACTTGCTTAATTCCGCTATGGTGATAAACAAGTATGAAGGCCCACCCCTCAGTAAGGCTTTTGCGATTAGAGGGCCTCTTCATTTCGCTCGGGAGTGGTGGACATTCTCTGCAGACAAGGCGCGTTTGAAGGCAACATTAAACATTGAGAGGCGACTACGGGTGAATCTGCCTGGGATCGATTGGGATACAGTGCTCTACTGGAGCTTTCTCCCTTTGGTGTGGTTTGTGTAGAAGCACGAACGATGCTGGCCAGATAGCTTTGCAAATACGGCGTTGATTTAAGATACCCACATGCATAAAATTGAGGACTGATATACTTTGAAGAAACTCGATGGCTTGGACAAATATTTTCCTTGAGACAAGCAGAAGCTGTCTCGGTTCTATATCCATAGCAGTACTCAAATCATACACCCTTGACCTCAACGTTGTCGACCTCATCAATACTCTTCTCGTCCATGCCCTTGTGGCCAACATTGCCCCTCTCAACCTCAGCCATGCCCGCGGTAGCCTTCTTGGTCTTCCACGCGGGCGTGCCAATGTACGGCAGTCCATTGGGATCTTCGAAAATGAGCTGCACCTCCTCAAGAGTCTTGCCAGCAGTCTCGGGGAAGAGGAAGGCGACATGAATCAACATGCAGAGGTTGAACACACCGAAAATAATGTACACCTTCCAGCGAATGGTTTCGAACGCCGTGGGGACGAACGCAGCCAATGCGGTGTTGAAAGCCCAGTTGGCGGATGTCGCGAGTGCGACTGCCTTGCCGCGAACGCGCAGAGGGTAGACCTCAGGTGGGTAGACCCAAGAGACAGGGCCCCAAGTAATGGCGTAGCTGGCGACGAAGAGGTAGGTGCATGCGATGAGGCCCTTTGCGGGAGCACCGCTCACTAACATGGACTGTTGCTTCACGCCGTTGACGCCCTCGGGTTTGACGATTCCGGTACCGCCCATCATGCCTGCGTTGGCGAACATGAAAGACATCATCAAGAAGGCTCCGATCATGAGTGGCCAGCGGCGGCCCCATTTGTCCATCCAGATCAAGGCCGGGACGGTCATGACTACGTTGATGATGTATTGGATTGAGGAGGCGAGGAGGTTGGCGTTGCCAGAATAGCCTGCCATGCCGAAGATGTATGTGATGTCTGTCACATTAGTCAGCAATCTGTTCTGACAATAAATCGAGCAATGCAATCGCCACTTACAGTACATCATCACATTCATACCCGTCAACTGCGACCAGATCTGAGTGAACATGCCGATGTGGGTGCGGTAGATGTTCTTCGGGTAGAACAGCTCCCAGTAAGTGACATCTGCAAGCTGTGCTTCAAGCGCGCATGCTTCCTTGATGTCTTCCAGCTCGTACTGGACGAAGGGGCTGTCAGGGTCGCCCTTGCCGTGGATCAGAGTCAAGATCCTGTGGCACTCCTCCCATCTGTCTTTGCGTGCGAGCCAGCGAGGGGACTCGGGCATGAAGATCATGAAGCAGAGAAGCAGGACTGCGGGGAGCATTTGAACGCCCCACCTGCAATCGATGTCAGCGATGACCTGGGAGTAACGAGCAATTGACGTGTGGACTCACGGAATTCTGAAGACAGACTCGCTGTAGTTGTCGGCGTTTTGGTCAGATCCACCAACAAATGAGGCGCCGTACGAGACGCTGTTGCTGGTCAGCAGTGTCATTGCCATCGAGAACTTTGAGACAACTTACTAGTAAAGGATCAAGATACCCCATGTGATAGCCCACTGCTGCAAACCAACCAGACGGCCGCGCTTGGTAGGCGGCACGCACTCGCTGATGTACACAGGAACCTGCGCGGATTGGACTCCCACGCAGAGACCGTTGATGATACGTCCGACGATCAACATCGGGATGTTCTGGGCCGCGCAGATAATGATCGAGCCAATGATCCAGAGCACGCAACCAATCATGATCGAAGGTCGTCTGCCTAGCATATCAGACAGGTATCCAGAAACCAAGGCACCGGCCCATGAACCGGCTGTCATCGCAGCGGTAATGCCGCCCATAACGCCTGCATTCGGACCCGAGCATTCTCGCTGTTCGTTGATGCTGCCGCCTTCGTTGAAGTAGCATTTGAATGCCGGCGTGCCTGCAACAATCAGTAATTGGTTCTGTTCTTTGATGAGGGTCGCGGAGCTCCATACCAATGATAGCACTCATAGACGAAATGTCGAAACCGAACAGACCGCCGCCGATAACGGCAGCGGCTGCAATCACGTAGAAGTTCCCGACAGTATACATGGCTTATGCACACCACAGAGCAAAGAAAAGCAATGCAAGATGAAAGACACAAGAGAAAAAAAGAAAAGACGACTCGCCCTCGACGAGGGCAAGTCAGTATTATACCATTAGCAAGAACGCACGGATGGACGGCATATGCTTTCTTGCCAACATCCACACGAAAACCCTCTCCTCGCTGCTACACACGCTCTCTCGCAATCCACAGTAATCCCCGTTCTCCTCACGCGAATTCTCCACAACAGCAGCGTTGATTTGCGTGTGGGTGCTCCATGTGGGCTCTCCGCCGCGGTGCCACGGGGATTCCTAGGGTGTACCTGAGGCTCCACGTTTGGGATCAGGCTTTGGCATGTCGGGATGTGGACAACGTTGCCATGCGTGCCGCAAGTTATGTGAGCATATGCTCGGGGAACGCCTGATGATCGATGATCTCGCGATCTGAGGGCTGTTCCTAAGTTGCCCGATGTGTCATTTGGAGGATCTAGCGTTGACCAAAGACTTCTCTGAGAAGTCTGCTCCGAAAGTGCGTGGAGATTTCGATTTACGAACTTGCCCGGAGTTCAAACCCGCCGGACAATGCTGAGAGAAGGCGGTAAACCCTTCTTTTTCTTTTCGGCCAATCGCTCGGTGTTTCAACTCTATCTCCTAGTGGTCTCCATTCCAGGGAAGTTCCATGTGTCCCTTCGAGCTGTCTCGTAGAACATGTGGAACAGAGTTGCATCGAGGAAGCAGCCTCGTGGCCGACGATGGCAAACCTCTTCTTGCGAGTCATGCATGATTAGGGTTTATGACCTTGCACGCTTAAATGCTTTGCCTTGCGGCTTCGGCACATCAGCTGAAGATAAGGCTACGCGGCAGCATTCTCGCGTATGCTTGTGAGGGCTTGCTGGTTTGGAGATTGCGATCTCCTTAACATGAAGAGAGACCTTTAACCAAAGCCATCTTTCTCTAAGAGACCGGTGTAAAGAATGTCCGGAATACCAACTTGCTTTCATGCAAGGGTTCAAAACGCAAGTGAAGTGCCGTGGTGAGAAAACTATAACCATGCAAGCCACGAGAGATGATTGCCAGGTGGCGTTGCCGGGCCGTTTTGGTGGCGTTCTCTTGCGAGTCTTGTTCCAACATCAGACAAGGCTGTCGGTCGGCGGAGGGCATGCACGAACACCACTGACGTACCCAATTAATATCAAGAAGATTAATAAAGTGACCTAGTGTTCCCTCGACCATATGCATGTGGACAAAAGAGTGACCACAGTTGTGCGTGTGGTTTCGTTTCTCTTTGCTTCTACAAGAACTCAGCAGTCACCGACTGCGATAAGCGCCAACCGTTCCAGTGCCCATCTCCACAGCAGTGTCCTCCCAGCTCCTTCGACATGTGACAGTACCAAAAGCAGTAGGAAGCGAAGAGACACGGCCGTCCAAATGGACAGACTTGAACGATATCCATCTTCATGTCAGTCTTCGGAATCGTCTTTTGAGAACAACACCTTTCGACTTTTTCATTACAGCGTAGTAACTTGTAAGATTCTAGAACGTATCTTCGTTTGATTATGATCGCCAGATGAGTCGACCCTTGCGTACCCGCTTAATTCAATCTAGATGAGTGGTACCTGTCGCGCTTGCAGCCTGTACGAAGACCGGAAGACTCAAGACTGGCAGTCTCAATCTTGATGCTTTCTCGAAAGCATGTCAGCAGTTCGTTGACTGATTCGTTGTGGTACCCTGTAGTAAGTACGGACAACAGAGATACGAAGATCAAATCATGGGTTGGCACGCGAAACCCGAGACGATAGAATTTTATGCAATGACACTAAATCTACACACCCTACAACATTTCCCATTCCCGCCTCGCCAAACAACACAGCATCAACTCTCGATCCCGCCAGCCAGCCAGACATCGGGTTCGTACCCCCACAAAGATTTCAAGCTGCGCAACCTCGAAACGACCTTCGCTATTTCCCTCCACATCCCGAAACCACCCATCATCATAATCAAACCAAGCCCTCCATCACATCACCCCACAGCACCCAACGCCCAACTCAAGCCCTCTCCCCTCACGGCTCGCGTCCCTACCGATTTTAATCCCTGCGCCGCGGACCTCGCAAAGCCGCTTGTAGCGCAAATCAGGCTTCGCGTCTCCGCAGCGCGGACAGAGCCATTCTAGTGTGCAACATGGAAGGTTGTGGAGGTGAGGGATGCTCGCTGGGCCGCGTGGTTGGGAGGCGGAGAAGTCGGGGCATGTGAGGAGGTTGCGGGAGGGTTTGCATGGGCGGTAGAGCTCGACCCTGAGGTTGTTGGTGTTAGGTGCGATATTCTCTTGTTGTAAGCGGGTTAGGATCGGGGAGAGTTTGCTCACCAGGTATGGCCGCAGGAGGGAGAGTGGCGGATGCGGGTTGAGCACATCGGATTAATGGATTGTCGATTGGGTTGGTCGTTGCTTGGCGAGAGTGGGCCTTTAGGTGCGTTGCAAGACGTTTGATGGTATATCGCTGACGGTTTGGCCAATGATTTCGGTCAAGTATAGGTGCGAAGCCATTGGATGTTTGCTGCAAATCAACGGTCAATGGTCAATGGCCGCATAGCGAGCTTGCTGGCGCGAAGCGTTGTTGGTCCGCGATGAAAGACAGATTTGCTTCTGAGCAGCCGTACACGGCGTGTGACCAACAAGTAGCCTTGTTGGCACACATCACTCTTTCGCCCCCCTCTTGGGACAATTGACATCCCATCCGTTCAGGCTGGGGATTCCCAGGTATTCATCAATTCTTAGTTCTTCCCCTCAATCTTCTCCGCCGCCCTCCTCGCCTCAACCTCCGCCTCATTCCCCTGCACCTCACTCTCCCGAATCGCAAGCATAAGCTCATACATCTGCGCCACCTGCTCATCGCTCATCTTCTCCACCTTAGCCTTATCCATCCTCTCCCCCTTCCAAGCGTCGCCCTCGATCATCTGCGTGTAGCTCTGCCACTCGGTCAAAAACCCGACGATGTGCACGGGATTGTCGATCTTCTGGTGCGCGCGGAACTCCGCTTTGACGTACTGGTCGCCGAGCACGCGCATCTCGGCGGGGAGGTGCTTGCGGTGGGCGCGCAGGAGGCGGCGGTAGAGCAGGATGGGCGGGAGGAGGGCCATGGGTTCGGGGCGAGAGCCGCGGGTGATGCGGGTAGGGGTTGCGAGGAGGCGGAGCGTGGGACGCATGGTGGGCGATGGGGGCGGTGAGGTGTGTTTTTTTGATTGGAGATGTGATGGGTGTGAATATGTCAATTGGAAAAGAGAGGAGTGATGGGCTTGAGGTCGTGGCACTCCAGCAACTGTCAGTGCTTCAAGGATTGATTAAAGATTGCCGAGATGTGCCGACGTCATTGCACTTGCCGAAAGAAGTTGAGCTGAAGATCGATCTCATTAATTCTGCCCCGAGTCTGTCCACATCTATCTGTCACAGCACCTAATAAGTCATATCACTTCAAAACGACAAAGGACTTAGAAGAAATATTCAAATCGGATCTGGATTACAGCACAATATTTTCTCCGATACCATTTCGCTGCCTCCTCCCCAGGATAGCTACACGTGGCTACATCAAAAATGCTACCAACCCCATCGACCTCACACATCTCCTTCGACAACATCTACGAACCAGCCGAAGACTCTTACCTCCTCCTGGACACTCTGTCAGCATCTTCAGAAACTGAATTTCTGTCTACCCGCTTTCCTTCTTCCACGCCCTCGCCGCTGGTATTAGAAGTCGGCGTCGGCTCCGGCGTAGTCCTCGCCTTTGTCGCCGCAAACGCCCAGACCATCTTTAACCGTTCTGACGTCGCCTTCCTTGGATCCGATGTCAACACTCTAGCCGCGAAAGCAGCGACTCAGACTGTCGACCTCGCAATCGCAGAAATTTCACCACAAAGCAGACCTGCACCAGTGTCATTCGGCGTTGCCGTTGCCGACCTTGCATCCGCAGTCCGAGAAAAGGAAGTTGATGTCCTCATCTTCAACCCGCCATATGTTCCTACAGAAGACCTCCCGGCTCCACTCGACGATGCTGCGATGAGTTCCGAAGCCATCTTCGAGCGTGATTCGAAACTTCTCGAGCTGTCCTACGCTGGTGGTGTTGATGGCATGGAAACGACTGACCGTCTCTTGGATCAACTGCCCACCATCCTCAGCGAGCGTGGTGTTGCGTACGTACTTTTGTGCGCGCAAAACAAGCCCGAAGCCGTAAAGGCCAGCATTCGCGCGAGGCCCGGTGGCTGGAGTGCAGAGACGGTAGGTTCCAGTGGCAAGAAGGCCGGATGGGAGAAGCTCGTCATCTTGCGCATATGGCGTGGCTGAGGGCTTCCAGTCATTGAGATAGAGTACGAAGCTTGTCTTACGTGCTTAGACTCTCGACTGTCGCGCCCTACTCAAGTTCTGTGCGATCAATATCACCGCCATAGTGGAAGTTCGACAAGCCCGCGTTCCACGGCTCGTTGTTGTTGAACATCGAGTCTGCAGGTTCGGGTTTCGGTGGATAGAAACCAAGACCCATCAAATCGTCAGAAAGTGCCTGCGAAGGCTGTCGATCTCGCGCTTCGTTCGGGTCCAGGGGATACAAATTGATGTCGAAGTCCTCGTCATCCTCGCAGACATGGTCGTTGATGCATGCTGCTTTGTACTTCAGAACTTCGCCGATGTCACCTCGATGGGATGCGACGTGCTTGAGATACATCCTCGACCCGTGAAACACAGGTCCCTTGCCAGTGCCAAACGTGCAAAATGTACACTGGTAAGAGAATTGCTGGCCTTTGACCTGCTTCTGCTGCACATGAGACTTGGCGAGGAACGCCCATCGCCACTTTATGCCGAGCTCCGGGTCAGTCCATACGCGATCCCAGATGGTGTCGGCCTTGAGCTGACTCATGTAGCTGCACTTCGAAGAGCGGCATGAGAGGTAGTAGATAGTTTGGCTCGAATAGCCAGATCGCGAATATGCGTGCTCGGCGTTCTTCTCGAAAGCGCCGCGATCACCGTTTTGCAAGCGGACTGCATTCTTGCAGAAACCGAGATAATTGTTCTCTGGTGTCGGAGTGGGTACAGCGACGGAAGAGTTGCGGTTCCAGCTCGGTGTCGTGGAAGGGCGACTCATGGGTGGCGATGAGCTTGCAGGGCGGTCCTGAGGTTTGTGCTCTGGAGACTCTGTACCTGCCTTGGTCGCTCCCCAGATCTTCGCTGGGTCATCCTAAGTAATATGTCAGTTCATTGAGGAAAATGATGACAAATCAGATACACGTTTCACGAACTGCGATCCGTTAGCATTTATTCAGTCACTAAAGCTGACAGCGGACACTCACCCTCCCAAGGCTGATAGTTCCAATTCGTAGCAACAGTCTGAGCAGAGCGAGTAGACCCTGCACTGATGGATGATCTCGCATCCGTAGCAACAGTATGAGCGCGCGGTGGGGGAGCATGCACAGGTGAGGCTGGCCTGGTCAATTCTTGGTTGCCATCTTCCGCGAGCACGGTAGGCGTTTGCATTCCAGACCCTCCTCCATGACTGCTCGTCCTGTGCCGAAAGATGCCAAGGAGAGAGCTGCGATGTTTCGATTTCCGTGCACTATTCTCCGCGCCGGACGCAGCGTCTTCTTCGCCAGAAGCATCGCGGGATGCGGCGTGGTTGGTCTGGGCCCAGGTTTGAGCGGGCTTAAGTTCACCTTTGGAGGGTCGTGGCGAGGTAGGGCTAGGAAGCGGCAGCGAAGCTCTTTGCTTGCCCGAGGCGGCAGATGGTACGGTAGCAACAGATGCAGTCGGCGAGAGGTCGTTCCCAATAGGTTCGGCGACCAGCAAGCGCTGTCGAAGCTCGATCAAAGTGTTCATAGTTTTGTCTCGTCCTCCGTCAGCCACATCGACCAAGTACCTGAAATCCGTAACCGTGTCATCGAAAGCGGCATTGCGCAGCTCCTCGAGCAGGCTGCCCTGCAACTGGATGGTGATCTGCTGCAGGGCGATGATGGCGATGGTGTCGCCGCTCTCGAAGGCTTTGCCAAAGCGCTGGATGCCGCGCTGCTTCTCGCGCTCGATGTCGGCGGGCGCTTGGTCGACGGACTCTTCGAGCAAGCGCGAGGGTGGAGCTGCGCGTTTCTGCGAGCGCTTGAGCTTGATTTTCTGGATGATGGTGCCGCCATCACGGTAGGCGGAGACGACGGCTGCCACGCAGGCCTGGATGAGGAGCGGTTAGCCGGGTTGCTTGTGGGCTTGTAGTCGTTCTGGGACGGCGGCATATGGCATGAGACGACATGACTGAAGGGCGCGTTGCTGCTGCTGGTGCTGCTGCGGGGAGCTATCTAGTGCAAGGGCGAGGAACTCACGACAGTGCCCAGGACGACCTCGACGCCGGACATGCTGGCTCTGTGCAGGAGGAGGAGGCGGTATATTGCGTGATAATGGTAATACTGGCATTACGTTGCGACATGCGCACGACGGTGTGTAGAGAGGCAAGGCAGGGCGAGAGAGACTGCAAGCACCATCGGGCTGGGTCGCGAGCGTGTGCCCAGATACGCCCACCACCACACCCCGGCTAAGCTCAGCCCTCGACATGCTGTGCTGCTGTGCCTCTGAAAGGAGGAGCAGTCGAGGCGCCTCAGGTTCGCGTGGCGTGCCGGTGCATTGCATGCATCGTCCCGTCTGATACGTGGATGCACCTGAGTCCAAAGGCTTATGCTCGCTTAGAGCCAACAACACTGCTGACCAAGATCGCATGCGAGCCCTCATACAGTATACTCAACAAAAAAGAACACGCCCATGCTATCAGCTATCTGGTATCGCCCAGCCCCGCGATTGTGGATACCACTGCTGGGCTCCCTGCTCCAATATCGTCATCACAGCACATGGCAGACCACACTACTGGACGCACTTACTACGGAGGTATCCGAGAGCCAGACTGGTGGAGCCGAAACCCCGCAAAGACATACTCTTGCCAAGATGAGGATGCCCTGGGAAGCTCGATCAAAGAAGAAAAATCAAGATTGCATTTGTTCCCGGGCTAAGTGAGATCTGGAACAGAACTCTGTCGGGTTACTAGGTCCACGGAACGGGTGAACTGACCGAAGCACCATAGGTCGATTTCCAATTTCAAACAGATGCATTATACACCATGGGAACTATATTTTGCCGATGAAACGAGTCGAATCACAAGTAGGTGGTTGGCCTGAGTGGAAGGTGCCGCTGACAAAAATATTCGCGTAAAGTGCGGAAATTGAACGCCCAGATGCAAGCAAATCTTACTTGCCATTGAGCAATACGAATCACGATTGGCCATGGAAACTCAATAAGATGGAATGTCGAGATCAGATGTATCATACCATTAATCTGTACCTACATCGACATTATATCTCAGCAACCTGCCATCCCGATGATCGACCTCTGTTCTCTAGTTACCCGACCACCAAGTGTAGTTGTTAGTCTGCTCAGGCGTATCCCAAACAAGCTTGCTGCTGCTGTCCAACGGCCTCTCAGGCCACACGTTCTTCAGTCCAACCCAAGCCTGCAAGCTCTCGACAACCGCCTCGCCGCCCTCGCCAACATACACACCATATCCGGTGCTGCAAGTCTGGCTGGGGTACACGCGAGTGCTGAGTGCGAAGCGCTCGTTGACAAAGATCTCGACGAGGCTGCCGTCGACGATGACGTGGAAGGTGATCTTCTCGAGGGCCTTGGTGGACGCGAGGGTGTAAGGGTGGAAGTAGCCGGTGACGGTGGAGTTGCCGAACTCCTTGATGGCGCTGCTGGTGCTGCGGTCGACGAGGATGGTGCTGTTGGCGGGATTGTAGAAGACGTGCGTGCGCTCGCTGCCATCGGGCGAGGCGGCGAAGGTGAGGCCGACGGGGCCGCTGGAGGAGGAGATGGTGGCGAGGATCTCGTAGGAGGCTGCGGAGCCGTTGGAGAGGATTTCAGAAGAGGTGTAGGTCTTGTTGTACTCGTGGCCGCAGTGCTCTGCGCCTTCGCGGAGACCGTCGAGGACGTCCTGGGCAGGGCGACGACCTTGGGTGGAGGCGTGGTAGGTGCCGTCAGCGTTCTGAGTGAGGTGTGCCTCGCCGGAGTTCAGGGTGCCGTTGGGGTTGAGCACGCCGTCGACTTCGTGGACGAAGATCTCGCGAGGAAATCCGAGAGCACCCTGGTAACCCTGCTGTGTGGCGCTGAAAAGACCCTCGTCGCCGACCAGATCCTCGCGGATCCACACCCACTGAATGCGGCGGTCGTCGTTCTTTGTGTCCTTGAACTGCGTGATGGCGTATCCGTTGCCCCAGTCTGCGGCACCACCGGAAATCTGGTTGAATTGAGCGCTGCCGTTCTCGCGGGGAGTGACAGTTCCCTCAGCCCAGAGAGCCCACTGCGCACCCTGGTGGAAAGAGACGTTACCACCCTCAGTGCCGTAGGTGGTGTAGTAGTGCAAGTTGCCCTTGCTGTCGGGGATGGAGTAGAATCCACTGACTTCGAAGTTGAAGGCGTTCGTACCAGTGGAGAGCACTGGACCGAAGGAGGAGTTGGCTGCAGGCTCCCAGAGGGCACCAAGGAAGGTCCAGTCGGTAAGATTCTTCGCAGGTGCACTCCACAGCGGCATGCGTGGGCCAACGCCCTTGATTCCACTTCCGAAGACAGCATAGTAGTGAGGCTCGGATTGGCCGAGCAAATTGTCCATCTCGGGCCACGGCTCGAAGAAGGGATCACTAGGATAGGTCAATAATTTGCCTCGTCCATGACTAATTGAGATTCAGCACTTACCGGAAGCCGGTGATGTTCCAGTTCATAGGCGCCGTGTTGGTGGTGGCATCGATGACAGGGTTGTTCTCGTATTCCTCCCACGTCTCACCACCGTCCTTGCTGTACACCAAGCTCTGAGTCTCGGTGTATGGGGTGTACGGAATGCGCCAGTTGGTGGGCAGGTACTGGACAGAGGTGTAGAAGATCAAGAGCGTGCCGTCTTGCTCACCCTGAAGGTTCACGGGCTGTCCAGTACCACTGAAGATACCGAGACCGTTGTATGAACCGTTGCCGGTAGGGCCTAGAGCGACAGCCTCATCATCGCGCCAGCCGCCCTTGTCTGTCCAGGTGATCATATCCTTGCTCGTGGCATGGCCCCAGGAAATGTTTCCCCTGTTCAGATGGATTAGCCGTGCATTTGTTAAGCCACTCGATCGGGGACTTACCAGTTGATGTGGTTGGGGTGAAATTGGTAGAAGATGTGGTACTCGTCCCTAGTAGGATCGTACATGGGCGCGCAAGGGTCGTTCAACCAGCCAGCAGGCGCATTGACGTGGCTGTAGGGTCTCCAGCGAGTGAAAAGGGTGTTGTTGCCCATGGAGCGGATCTCGTCGGCGTCGATAGACGAGCATTGGCTTCCGTAGCTGTCCTGTGCCAGAGCAACGGGCGATGCCGCGAGAAGGGCAGCGCCCAAGGAAGTAAGTGATTTCATCATCTTGACTTTGCTCAAAGAGATGGAGGATGGGGATGGAACGATCGACCTACCGTAAATGACATGGGAGGGTCATCTTATATGTAGACCATCTGTGAGCCCTGGTCCGGCGGTGGCACTTACCATCCAAGCCAAACCATATTGGCAATGCGCAGCCGAGCATGGTATAGTGAAGATGAGTGCACGATACACTTTTTTTTGCTAAGAAACGCCAGACAAGCTGAGGTCATCCCAAGGATCCCCGCTCATCACGAAAGCCAAATTGTGGACAGCGGGGATTTCTCCAGTGGAGAAGAAAAAAGGGCCGATTGCGAGAGCACTGAAGTTCTCCACTCATCGATGGTCCGTCGACAGGAACAGGAAAGGCGCGTCATGGCCCATGGAATCAACCTTATTGCCCACATGACGAGGGAGATCGCTACTGGCCAGTGGTGATGGGTGGATGCAACGGATGGGTCGCGTCGTATCGACCAGCCACGACGAGAAGATTGAGTTGTGGCGTCCTGCGGTAAGAGCTTCGAGAAGGGCGTAGTGTGTGCTATAGAAGCCTCTTGCATCGTGAGCGATTTATTCGATGGCTTAGCTAGCGACCGTGCTCTGCCTGGTGGTGTTTCTTAGGCTTGAATTAAAGTGCATGGCAGGCCGTGTCGCCGCAGTACCACCGCGCTCGCGTGCGTTTCCCGACGGCAATCTGGTAGGGTAAACAATGCGAGATCGGCGTGTTTTGGACACTGCCATGCGTTCTTGATTACTGTCGAAGGTCCAGAGCCATGCGTGCAGTGTCGAGGGAGAGAGGGCAATGTTAGGCTTTTGACGTGAAGCAAGCGGCCAATTTCCCACTGCTCCTTCTCCAAATTGACAACGTCGAAGAAGAACTTTGACATGACAAGAACAGAATGCGTGACGAATCCTCATGACAGCTTCACATGCAACGTTCGCGACTTATCTGCCGACAGAGATCTTAATCCATGGTACGTAACTCTTCTGTGAAGGATATTCACTTCCAAATGAAAGTAATGGAAGTCAACAACCCTAAGGGTTGGGGCAACGATCATTATATGTACATTAAATCTGAACATCGCGGTGGTCGCCGTGGACCTCGGGACTCGTTCCTGGAATGGTTTGTCCAGATTGCAAAGAAATCACAGAATCCCCATCAGCACCCTCTAATTGCTCTTCTCTGCATCTTGATATACTTGAACTCCAAACATCTTGCCCACCACCCAACTGTGCCCACTGACACTTATAGGACCTCCTCTCCACAGAGGCAGCACCTGACTCCTGTCCTTTCTCCGCTGTTCAATTTCCTTCAACAAAGTACCCTTCTGGAACGCGACCACATCCTCTCCCTCTACCCGACCCGTATGGACATCCGCAGCCAAAGCCCACACACCTGCAGCGTCCGCCTGGCTCATATATCCATTCTGGCCCGCTAAGCTGACCAGTTCGGAGCACGAATACGATTTCTTCTCTTCTACGTCGATGCCATGGAGGAGTGTGTTCTTCGTTGATACGGAAGGAACGTGGATGTTGAGGGAGAAGAAGCCGGTGTTCTTGAGGAACAGGTGACGGCCGATTGCTATTGCGAGCGCGACGGGGAAGTCGAGGCCGAGTGCGAGGTTGCCATAGAGTGAGTCTTGCAGACGGATAGTCTGGGAGTCTGAGCCATTGCGGTTGGAGTAGAAGGAGAGCAGACGGTGGAAAGGCGGGGTTTGAGAGGTCATGCTCGTGGTGGCTTGTGGACTGGTCGATGGTGTTTGCTTGGTGTAGTGTTGGAAGACGTGAGGATGATGAAACTTCTTGTAGTTGATACTAAAATGTGAATATGTCTACCAGGCTCTTGCAAAATGCTACATGCCACTCAAGCGTGTTGCTCAAATGCATGTGATACCGTTCGAGTTGGTGATGGGCAATGACCTCACCAAGCTGCAGCACGGACGGCTGTGAAACCGATTGGCCTAGGGCTTAGACATCTCGTCCTTAATTATCTCGACGAACTAACATTACCTTGTCATCCTCTCCAGATACCACACCCTTGAGCTATGAATAACACGTTGACCGTTCATCGTATGTAACCTTGACCGCACAATGTATGCTAGCACGCTCCAGCCGACCACAGAGTTCCTGGCGCAGTAGGAGGCCTCAAAACACTATTTGTTCAGCCAGTATCCGAATACAGCATGCCTAGCGACGCTATACACATACGGACTACCCGAACAAGAAACCTGCGGAAACATACCGCAGCGATGTTACCTTAACGATCCTGTCAGCCCTGAATGGTCCGGAAGCTCACAAGTAGTTAGGCAGCCTCGCAGCTGATGCTGATCTCCCACCTCGGGTAAGCTTGTAATCAGCTCCGTGCAGATGCCATAACATGTGAGTATATATGTTCGGCGAGAATTCAGATATCATGGCTACTTTCCTCTGGACATCTTCTCACTCAACTCGAACGACCGACTCTTACCAACAATGATCGCTACACAATTCGACCACGCCCACGCTGTTAAGCCGACTGACAGCTTCGATGTCAAGTCCCTACAAGACAAAAGTGTTGTAATCACTGGAGCTGCGAGCGGTATAGGCGAAGCATGCATGCGTTCCTTCGTCTCAGCCGGAGCTTTCGTGACATTCGGAGATCTGGCTGAAGACCGTGGCCACGCTCTGGTATCAGAGCTCGGTGAGGACAAGGTCGCTTTCGTGAAGTGCGATACCCGCGTATGGGAAGACCAGGCATCGTTGTTCAAGACTGCGTCTGAGAGGTCGCCTTCGCGTGGCGTCGACATCGTCCTTGCTAACGCAGGTATTACCGGATTGGATTCTGTCTTCCAAGACCAGTCGGATCCCATCACAGGCGAACCTGTCAAGCCAAACCTCGCCATCGTGGAGACCAATCTGATCGGCGCCTTGTACACGACTAAACTGGCTCTGCATTACTTCTCTCGACAGCCGGAAGGTCCGGGTCGTGATCGTTGCCTGCTCATGACTTCAAGCATTGCGGGATACGCCGACCACAACGGAGCACCTCAGTACTCGGCTGCCAAATGGGGTGTCCGAGGTATGATGAGAAGTCTGAGACAGGTGCTGCCAAAGCAGAATGCAAGGGTGAACGTCATTTCTCCTTGGTAGGTGGTCACTTCCACAATTTTCTACATTAGATCTTAAGTCGACTGACGCTAATTCACTGCATAGGTTCATTGGAACCCGCATCCTCTCCAACGCAGCATTGGACAAGTTGGCAGCGCACAAGATACCTCTGGCCCAAGTCGTGGATGCTGCTCTGGCAGTAACTCATCTGGCTAGTGATTCAAGAATCAATGGTATGCATATAATAACGTCCCGGTTGAAGTGACAGGTCCCGGAAGAGGCAGTAAGACGCTGACCATTTGGGCTTCTAGGCCGTGCACTGGCAGTCATGCCTAGAGAGCTCACTGCAGGCGGTTACGTAGACCTAGGCTTAGATGATGCCGAAGCGGGCGGAATCGTCGCAGGCTTCCAGCCAATTGTTGACCGTCTTAGTCTCAGAGTTGAGACCAACTAGGCTGTGGGTTGTGAGGCACCGTCAAGATCTTGCCTTCAGTGTGCAAGAGTGCATCTGCTTCTTTGCTTATTTTATAACGCCTAATCGATGTCCTTTGCGAAACAAGTACATGTATGAATGATGTTATCAGTTCACACGCACAGCCTAGGCTACCGACAAGTGAACGGTCTTACCTTTTGAAGCGAATTGCTTAGCCGAATGTCCAACGTCATCTGCTTCACCCTTCACTACGTTGGCATCGACAGAGTCGCAAAAAACAACGACGAGCGCCACTGATCATCATCAATCACGCAACTCATGAGTGCCCAGTGAGCTCTGGGCCCCCAAAATCAGTGCAGACGGTATACATACAGGTGCATTTACATGAAGATTACCCCATGACCCTAACCCTGCGAAACTAGACGAGTACATTATGTATACACATATAACGTATGTATATACATGGATAAATGCACATGTAATGTACTTGCGCTACCACCTGAGGCCTGAAGCGAAGATGCCCGTGTGATCCAGTCTGGAACTCGAGAAGGTCGATGTTAAGGTGCCGGAAAGGATTCGATCCAACGACATTGTTGCCATCAACGTGAGTCTACCGCCATTGTACCATCGACCTCCATAACGCTCACTCGTAATCTAGGAAAAGCGCTCAAACAAGAAGCGAATGTACGCTGATTTGTTGCAAGATAATACTACTCTACCTGGGATTGACCAGGCGTTCAAGATATTGAATGAGGTTAATGAGGTCTTAGGGTTCAATAGATCAAACTCACGTTGGACCTCGGCATCCACACCCGTTGCGTCGAATGTTATGTATATATCGTGGTTCCGCTCGCGAAGGCGTATGTTGTCAGTTTCGTGAGGTCCTAGATCACTCTAGCCATGAGTGCAGATGAAGAGATCATCGTCGCAGCAATCATCATCTTGCTTCAAGGCCAGCTAGATGCCATCATTGCAGAGGCTGCCGACGAAGACAATTTCGACGAAGATACTAACGACGAAGAGGCTACCGAAGAAGAGGAGACTACCCACTAAGGACCTACAATCGAAGACGTGACTGTCAGACACACACCGCGTCTGTCCTAATACGACCACAATCAATCGGAGCTTGGCAGATCTGGCTGTTGGAGAACCTCGGATATCGATCAACACGATATGGAACGCATTATCGACATCTAGTTTCCAAGCACTGAAGCAATACATATCGGAGAAAAGATCATCGTAACATCCACCTACCAGTCGTCCAAACTCTCGCACACCGACACCTGCCAATCGAACAAAGACCAGCAGCCATGAACGCCACCGCCATTGACTCGAGGATCTTCCGCAATCTGTTCGGCACGGAAGAAGCGAGACACATCTTCTCGGACGAGCAATATGTCTCGCGAATGATTGATGTCGAGACAGCACTTGCAAGGGCTCAGGCGAAATCGAAGGTCATACCTCATGATGCAGCAGAAAGCATCACAAACAGCTGTGATGTGGCGAAGATCAAGTATGATCTCATCCCGACTATGACTACGGAAGGACTGCACTAATGACCACAGTTTCGACAAGCTGGCGATAGATACGGACATCGTCGGTTACCCCGTGCTACCTCTCGTCGAACAATTGACAAAAATGGTGCCCACCGAGCATGCGAAGTACATCCATTGGGGAGCCACAACGCAGGACATCCAAGACAGCGCTGCCATGCTACAGATGAAGCAAGGTCTCACACTCATACGACGCCAAACGATGGAGTTGATCAGAGTGCTAGAGAGTCTAGCCCATAAACATCGAGACACGTACGTGACTGAGAACAAAACCACCACCTTGATTGCCACTCGCAATACTGATCAACTCAAACAGACCCATGGCAGGACGAACACACCTCCAGCATGCCCTCCCAGTGACCTTCGGCTACAAATGCGCCGTCTACCTCTCCAGCTTCCAGCGCAACCTCGAACGCCTCGACGCCCTCCTCACCAACCGCCTGCTCGTCTAATTCGGCGGCGCCGCAGGCACCCTCGCCTCTCTCGGCCCCTCAGACAGTAGTGCCGGCCTAGCAGTCCGCAAGAATCTCGCCGCCTCTCTCGGATTACAAGAAGCCGCCATAACATGGCACGTCGCGCGCGACAACACCGCCGAGATCGTCAACGTGCTAGGCATAATCGGCGGTTCCCTAGGAAAAATCGCCCTCGACCTCATGATCATGTCGTCGAACGAGCTAGGCGAAGTCTCGGAGCCGTTCGTGCCGCACCGCGGAGCGTCGTCGACGATGCCGCAGAAGCGCAATCCGATTTCGAGCGAAGTCGTGCTCGCGGCGTCGAAATTGTTGCGAGCGAACGCGGGTCTTGCGCTGGATGCTATGGTGTGTGATTTCGAGAGGGCGTCGGGGCCGTGGCATTTGGAGTGGGTTTGCGTGCCTGAGAGTTTTATTTATTGTTCTGGGGCTCTGCATCAGGCTACTTTTGCTCTGGGCGGGCTGGTGGTCAATGTCTCGGCGATGGCGACGAATCTGGCGTCCACGCGCGGCTTGATTGCTGCGGAAGCGGTGATGATGGGACTGGCGCCTCATGTAGGACGGCAGCCGGCTCATGATGTCGTATATGAGGCTTGCCGGACGTCGATTGAGACGTCTCGGCCGCTGCTGGATGTTCTGCTCGAGAATGAGTTGGTGTCGAGCAAGATCTCAGCCGAAGAGTTGGAGAAGTTGTGCGATCCTTTGAATTACATGGGCTCTGCCACACGAATGGTCGATGATGTTCTTCAGCACGAAGTTGTATAGACTTGTGTACCAAATGAGGCAGCACTTCAAAGTGAACAATTGAGCTTAGCTCAACAGGCCAGCATAAAAGCAAGTGAGGATTTGGTGGCGTAATTGAGACTGTGAAAATGATAGTTTTTAAAACGTCAAATGCAATTTCCGGCTTCCTGGCTCGGGTCTGGCGCCATCACGTTCTCTCGCCTCTGGAATGTCCTATCGTTCCTGGGGTAGTCATCGTAATGTCCGTTTGATCCCATCCCACCCATCCGTCTCATAACCCCGATGCCCCAATCCATTCGTCGTGCGTATCCAACGCGACCCCTTCCGATACCCATAACAAGGACATGATGCCCCAGTCCTTCCTTTCCTAGACCAATACAAGACAATTCAGATATAGGAATAAAGAAACCAATATGTTAAGCCTAACCACCCCTCTCACCGAATTCCTTGGCCCAGTCTTCAAACTCCTTCAAGCCCTGCTTACTTACACTGGGCCGAATATTGGTCAAACTGGCGTGGAAGTCTTCGATGCCGATGGGTCGAATGTCTTCTGGAGACATATGCAGCAGCTTTTCACCCAAAGAACGCAGCGGTCCCATGGCGGCATCTTTGGCCAGAGCGGTAATGTCGGAGCCAGAGAAGCCTGTGTTGTGAAGTTAGCTTTGTCGATGGAGCCAGAAAAAAAAACATCGTGGACGACTTACCCTCAGTGTATTGCACAAGTTCAGCCAACTCAGCATCATGCATGTTATGCTTCTGCGCAGCCAATAAATTCCGTAGTTGTTTTTCGCGCACCCAATCCTCAGGCAGAGGAATATATTGGCGACGTACGAATCGGCGGCGAGCAGCCTCATCGATTGCCCAAGGTAGGTTGGTTGCAGCAAGCACAAGCACACGACTTGCGTCGCCCTTTTCCTTGTTCTGCTCCTCGCGTCCAGCAGCTGCCTTTTGCAGATCCGACCACTGAATCAAGAACTCGGTCTTGATACGTCTAGTAGCCTCATGCTCTGAGCCGCCTCCACGCGCGCCAAGAAGAGAGTCGATCTCGTCCACGAAGATGATACTAGGTGCCAGCTCTTTCGCGATAGAAAACAGGGCGCGAACAAGCTTCTCACTCTCACCGAGGAATTTGCTGGTCAAGCTGCTAGCTGAAATGGCAAAGAAGATACTCTTGCTCTCTGTCGCCACTGCGCGAGCCAACATAGTTTTACCCGTACCTGGGGGACCGAAGAGTAGCATGCCTCGTGCGGGCTCGCGGAGGCCCATGAACAGGTCAGGTCGCAGGAATGGATAGACAACGGTTTCCTTCAGAGCACTCTTCGCAATTTCGAGACCAGCCACATCGTCCCAATGGACTTCATCGCCCTTAATGACGATCTCATTGAAGATCTGTTTGGCAGCTCCTTCATCAACACCTTTTGGCAGGTGCTTCATGATATGCTTGACTCGCTTATCCCATGCAGCTTGGTCGCTCGGCAGTGCTGTAGAGAAGGCATCCCCTGCGTCATCAGATTCGTGAGATTCATCGCTAGCTGGAGGTGTGATAGTTTTAGTCGGTATTTGCTTGGCGGTTGCCTTTGAAGGCGGAGCTCTCCTCATGACTGGCTTTGCGTCACGCGACTCGCGTTCCAAAGGATTGTTCGGATCGGCTTCCTTTCTATTTTCCAAGCTGGCTGCCACACTATCAAGCTTCTGTCGCTGGGCAGTGGCACTAACGACGCCGGCTGCTCGATTGACCGCTTTCCGTGGAATAGGTGGTGCTGGTTTGGGTCGTCGGAACCCTGGTGAACTGTCTGTGACTGCTAAGTTCGCGGCTTGGTGTATCGCAATCTCTGGTGGCATACGGGACTGAGCGGGTGGGTGATTAGGGAACTCTCGCATATATGTCATTGGTTGGGCAAGTCCAGCTTGCGCCATTGTCCGTGGCGCTGATGCTTTCTTTTCGACGTCCGGATGCGTCCTTGTAGGTAGAGGAGACTGGTGTGGCGGAGGAGGTGGAGGCTGTTTAGCCTTCTCGAAAGACTCGTCACTGCGAGAAAACGCTTCTTTAGCCGGCGCATTACCATGGGCAGGGTAGTCAGGGTATGGTAGAGGTGGCCGTGTAGGTCGTGATCTATGCGACTCCTCAAGCGAAGTGTTACTGTGTCGTGCTTTCAGATAGCCTCGTGGACTCGGTGGTCTGGCAAACAGATTATCGGAAGCTCGTCGTTCAGGCAAATCCACTGAGCGTCGCACAGGCGGAGTTTCCACCAGCGAGCGTGTGTACGGATCCCATGTAGTGCCAGAGGAACCAGTACTATTGGGCGCAGCTTGAGTCTGCTCAGCACTTCCTGCACTCGGTCTCTGTCCTGGCCATACTTGCGATGCGGCCGAAGCTGCAGCCGTAGGAGCCTTGCCGCGCAGCGTTGTAGCCATCTTGACCGAAGTTGATGACCCTTTGCGCTCCTTGCCTTCTTTCCGCAATGTCTTCAACATTCCGCCTCTCTTCTCTGGACTAGGCGTCCTAGACCCTCTGCGTGGTTGTTCTCCAGGTGGCACCAAATTTGAGGAGGAGCTGTTCTGTAAACTGTTCGCCCTGGACGTATCCTCGCCCGATTTTGTTTTACCGAGATAGCTGGGTCGTGGAGGCTGCGGCGGCGGACGCGAGATTGGAGGCGAGGGTCGAGGAATGTCTGAGTAGGTCGCTTGAGGTACCGTATCGCCTCCAAGCCATGTAGGTCGGTCCGCATTCGGCTTCGGCGTGGTGGCAGGTGAATCTTTGCGAAGCCTGGAAGGTCCGTCTATGGGCGTAGCTGCCTTTGTCTCCTCCGTAGTGTCGTCCCTACTCTTCTTCAAGGCCTGCAGTAAATCCACACGCTCCTTGCACTGCAATTCCATGCTCCTGAGAGAATCTTGCAGCGCCTTCTCGGTTTCGGTCCTGGCGACATAGCTGGATGGCACTCGGTAGGCGTTGTGGTAATAGATCTGGTCTAATGCCTCGCGCCATGAACGGAGGGCTTGGGCTTCGTTGTTCTGTTTGCACGATCCATGTCAGCGATCACTCCAGACTGGCGCAAGGCACGCCTAACCCACCTGGCCCTCGAAATAGATCGCGGTGGAGCAAGTCAGGTAACATTCGTCGTAGGTCTTCTGCATAGACGACGCGGGCGCCTTTCGCAGATTCATGTTGGCCAAGTGTGTGCGGTGTATGCCAACACGTCCATCCGTAAGGCTGTAGGGCAATTGGTGTAGTGGCCGGGCGAGGTTGGTGTTGATCGATGGACCGCTGTGTTACAGTTGCGGGACACCCATGCTGAGCCGCAGTTTCGTAGAGGCGCTGACGTACTTCGTACAGTAGCACAGGCTAAGACGGTCTAGCGCTCGGCAGCAGCGCCACACCATCAGACGACTGACTCCTCCAAGCCCCATCACGAAGCCGAAATACCCAGGCTTCATCATCACGTGCGACCTTAAGCATCACTCACGCTCATTCGGCCTGGTCACTTGCAGCTGGCAGGCATGAGGGCATGGCGGTCGGCACGCGGTAGTGCGCAGCTGCTTAGGCAAGGCAGGAGAAATGTCTCGAGTGCGACAAAGGCCAACAGTCCCAGAGGAAACAGCATAGCCACAATACTGGCCCGAGACGCGCCAATTGAGGATGCTGAAGTGCATGGCTGGGTTCGGTCTGTGAGGAAGCAGAAGAGGATTGCGTTTGCGGCTCTTGGTGATGGCTCCACTTTGGATTCTCTGCAGGCCGTGTTGAAGCCCGAGCAAGTTGAGCAGTAAGGAGATTAATATTCATATATGAAATTCATTTGCTAAATTACTGGAAGGCTTTCTACTGGAACTGCGGTCAAGTTGCAAGGTGCTTGGGTCAAGTCTCATGGTAAGGGGCAAAGCCATGAACTGCAGGTGTCGAGTGTTTCGATCTTGGGCGAGAACGATGCCGAAAACAACCCGATTCAGCCCAAATATCAGACAGTCGACTATCTTCGCACTGTGCCTCACTTGCGACCCCGTATCCCGAACAATGCGCTCCTCCTCCGACTACGGTCACGCGTCGTCGCCAGTCTGACGCGCTTCTTCGATGAAGAAGGGTTCGTGCAGACACACACACCCCTCATCACATCGTCGGATTGCGAGGGCGCTGGAGAGGTCTTCACCATCTCTTCCAACGCGTCTAAGGACTCTGCTCAAAAGTCAAAGCCAGAAGGCGAGGCGAAGGTTGAGCATTTCTTCCGAGAGCCCAAATACTTGACAGTCTCTGCGCAGCTGCACCTTGAAGCGCTTGCTCAGGCTGTGGACAAGGTTTGGACGCTTTCGCCGACATTCAGAGCCGAGAAGAGTGACACGCCTCGTCACTTGTCAGAGTTCTACATGTTGGAGGCAGAGCAGTGTTTCGTTGACGATGCCAACCAGATCATGGATCTGATCGAGAACATGCTTCGTTTCGTCGCGACGGACACACTTGATACGAAGCTCTACCAGGAACTCTTACAGGCAAGGGGAACTAATCCGCCCGAAGATGTTGACTCACACGTCGATTCTGCAACCCTCGAACAGCGATGGAAGGGCTTGAGAGCATCTTACTGGCCACGCATCACCTACGAAAGTGCCATCGAATTGCTTGTCAGCGCACACGAGGATGGAGAAGTCAAATTCGAATTTCCACCCTCGCATAAAGATGGCCTTGCAGCAGAGCATGAGCGCTACCTAGCAACTACGGTTGGCAAAGGATCTCCAGTGTTTGTCACCGACTACCCAGCAGAGCAAAAGCCTTTCTACATGGCTCCGTCTGCAAGTGATAGCAACACAGTCGCTTGCTTCGACCTGCTCGTTCCTGATCTATGCGAATTGGTGGGTGGCTCGATGCGTGAGTACCGGTCGAAAGAACTTGTCGACACCATGAATGCCAAGGGTGTTGCAAACTTGGACTGGTATCAAGACCTGCGCAAATATGGCAGCGTTCCCCATGGTGGTTTCGGGTTGGGCTTCGATCGCTTGCTGTGCTACCTGTCTGGTGTGGCCAACCTGAGAGACGTTGTGGCGTTTCCCAGGTGGTACGGACGATGCGACTGCTAAGATGCAGCATCCTGTATATTACGTGTAACATAGCATAGAACTCGAAGTGTCCGCCTTGCTGAAAGGCAGGCGTATAATTTCACTGCCGACAATTACCAATCTGTATATATTAAAGACTGCACAAAATGGCAGCAGCCGGGAATAGCCATGCCGAGCATCTTCATTTCCAACATGATGCCACGGATGCCTCAGCTTTTTGGCGCCGTCCGAATAGGGCCAACAAGAGCGAGCGAGAACCCTGACAGCAAGGCCGGTATCGCCGGACCGGAGATGCAGAGTTCAAAGTTCCAAATCATACAAGCGTCACCAGACGGGAGCTGAGAAAGTCTTGCGTGAAGAGGAAGAATAATCAGCACAAGTCATAGTTGCATGCAAAACACGCACTCTCTTTGTCGGTGGCGCCTTATCTGATCTTTGTGCATCTCACTCAGTCTCACGAACACACCGCCCCACCGCCCCTGTATCTCTCTTCTGCACCCGACCGTTTGGCCGTTTCGTCCGAGCGCATCAGATAACGAGCCCGTGCTGTCATAGTCTAGTCGATTTCTTGAGCGGCCGTCCGTGCGAGGCAGCGAGAGCGAGAGCAAAGTAAACCATTGGCCGCAGCAGACCTCCGCGCAGCAACAACTCTCTCCTCAAGACGACTACACATTTTTGTTAGCCATCTCCAACTGTCCGTCACGGGATCTTCTCAACAAAGCCGCTCTCCGCCAGCCAAACTTTCGCTAACCGTCGACGTCTTGGGGATCTTTCTCTTTCTGGCTCCATATCTGATCCGCTCCTCCAGCTTCTCGCTTTCTCTCTCTCCGCTCCGCTCTGCCCGGACAACTTGGAACCACCTGTTGAATGTCTGCCGCCAGCAAGATCGAATCCGCCGTGGCCCAGCCACACCAGATGTCTGCCGTTCACGACAATGCGAGTCTCATAGAAGATGACGAATACGAGTATGGCGATGCGGACACCCCGAATTTGCAAATGCGCGCAAGAGGCGCTGACGGATTCCATTTCACAGCTATGAGGGCCTTCCTCCCAACTTCTCGCTGGCCGCCAACATGGCCGCTGGCGCGTTCGCTGGTATCGCAGTATGCATTCGCAGTAGCCTAGTAGGAGTCAAGACGAGGAACTGACACGTGAAAAAGGAACACTCGGTGATGTACCCGATTGATCTGCTCAAGGTATGGACGACATTCTAACATATGCAAACCGCCACGCAAAACTAATTCGCGCTCGCCAGACCCGCATGCAAGTCGTCAACCCTACACCCGCCGCCATCTACACCGGTATCGGCAATGCGATCTCCACCATCTCAAGAGCAGAGGGATACATGTCGTTGTGGAGGGGTGTCTCAAGTGTGGTACTCGGCGCAGGTGAGAAGCATGGAAATATGGAATACATGACAATTATCTGACAAAAACCGAAGGACCGGCGCATGCTGTGTATTTCGCAACATACGAAGTTGTGAAGCAAGCCATGGGCGGCAACGCAGCAGGACACCACCCCGTTGCAGCAGGTGAGGATGGACAACAATTCTGCAGCAAACCCAGGATACTGATACATTTACGCAGCAACCAGCGGTGCATGCGCCACAATCGCCAGCGATGCTTTCATGAACCCTTTCGACGTGATCAAGCAGCGCATGCAAATCCACGGTTCAACCTTCCGCAACATTAGAGAATGCGCGCGCACAGTCTACCGCACCGAGGGTGTCCGTGCTTTCTACGCCTCGTACCCGACGACTCTGGCCATGACAGTGCCCTTCACCGCGCTCCAGTTCGCCGCATACGAATCTCTCACAAAGGCCATGCAAAGCCGCCGCAAGCCCGGATACGACCCGCTCACCCACTGCACGGCTGGTGGTATTGCCGGAGGTGTCGCAGCTGCAGCTACCACTCCTCTTGACGTTGTCAAGACTCTCCTCCAGACAAGGGGTACCAGCGCCGACGCTGAGATCCGCAACGCCAGAGGTCTATGGAACGCCGCCGGAATCATCTACAGGAGGGAGGGTTCCAAGGGCTTCTTCAGGGGAATGAACGCCAGAGTCTTGACCGCCGCTCCCAGTACCGCAATTTGCTGGTCTGCATACGAGGTCGCCAAGGCATACTTCATCCGCATCGAGGAGGAGAAATGAACAATCCCTGCATAAAAGTGTAGGAGTAGTGTAATCTGGCTGGAGTCGGCGAGGCAGGCAGCCCGGAGGAGTCAGGCTGGCAAAATAGGTGGAATGGTCAACGCGCGCAACTGGGGAGCCATCGGCCGTGTACCGACATACACGGGTACAAGAGCGATCGAGTGGTTATACAACAAACACCACCAGACGTCTTGCACAGGCGCACCATCGCAAATTCTTTTGGAAGAGGAGGCACGTTGAGCGTTCATGGCGTCAAACCTCGGGCGCAATTTTTCAGCGCACAATATTTTTTGGGCGGGCTGGAATGCCTCTTTGCTGAGGAGGCCTCTCATGTTCTTTCTTGCGGCATAGGAAAACGGCGCACAAGTGTTTCACGGATGCTCTGGAGACGCACTTTCGGGGGGAAAGACTCGGGCCCTTTGTATGTATGATAATCTATAGAAGCTGTGGACGAGGAACCCGCCACGATACATGGAAACATTTGCTGTCTCATGCTGATGATCCCTTGCCCGCCTTTTGGCAATACGTTCGATTTGCTTCCCGGGGCTGCTAATTTGCTCAGTAGAGATTATTGCCACGTCGCGTATAAGTCTATTGCCGGAGACGCCAGATCGGGAGGATTGATCGACAAGCAAAACAAGCCGAGGCACGATTTAGCACTCCTCACTTGTACTTCGAAGCGATGTACGAGGGTACGGCAAGCGTGTAAGCGTGTGACAATAAACCTCCTGCATTGTTGACAAGGCGAGAATGTTCTCTCACAACACCATACGGAGTCGATCGAGGCTGGATCACAATGGCGCGCAAATCAGCATCAACACAATCATTCGGCGAACTGTCTCCTTGGGCTGAACCAGCTTGGTCTCATGGCATTGCCTCACCTTACTATAATGATTCTCACTTTAAGCTGAGAGACGCTCTGCGAAAATATGTCGATACATACATCTTGCCTGATTCTCTAGACTGGGAGGCGAAAGGCGAAGCACCACGAGAAGAACAGCTCAGGTGGGCGAAGTCTGGCTTCGCTTTCGCTGATGTTCCTGCGAAGTACCGACCGAAGGATAACCCAGGACCGGCTGGTATCCCAGTCGATGAACTAGATGTCTTCCATCTACTCGTCTCGACTGACGAGACATCGAGGGTCGAAGGAGGCGTCACGTCGTGTCTAGGCGGTGCCTCTGTCATCGGCGCGCCACCGCTTCTACACCACGGCACAGAGGAGCAGAAAGCAAAATGGCTACCAGGCCTGTTCGACTTCACCACCAGCTTCTGCCTTGGTATCACCGAGCCCTCAGGCGGCTCCGACGTAGCCACTATTCACACCACCGAAACCCTCACCCCAGACGGCTCCCACTACATCGTCTCCGGCTCGAAGAAATGGATCACCGGCGCGCCCTGGGCCACCCACATGACCACCGCCGTGCGCACCTCCGGCCCGGGAGCAGCAGGCCTCTCCGTCCTCGTCATCCCAATGTCTTCTCCGGGCATCACCACCACCCGCATCCCCAACAGCGGCCAGCACGCCGGCGGCGCCAGCCTGATCGATCTCGAGAACGTCCGCGTGCCCGTCGCCAACCGCCTCGGCGCCGAAGGCGCAGGCTTCAAAATCATCATGACGAATTTCAACCGCGAGCGCTACATCATGGCCGTGGGCTGCAACCGCAAGTCCCGCACCTGTCTCTCCAGGGCTCTAGAATACGCCTGCACCCGCGAGACCTTCGGCAAACCGCTCATCGCCAACCAAGTCATCAGCGCGAAATTCGCGACGCTCGCAAGACAAATCGAAGCGCACTGGGCGTGGCTCGAGCAGATCGCGTACGCCGTGCAGGCTTCGCCGAAGGGGTGGCAGGACGTCGATGTGGCGGGGCGGATTGCGCTGGCGAAGGTGCAGGGCGGGCGGATGCTGGAGGAGGCGAGTCGCGAGGCGCAGCAGGTTTGGGGCGGGAGGGGGTATCAGAAGGGGAATGCGGTGGAGCAGATTTCGAGGGATTTGAGGATGATGGTTGTGGGTGGGGGGAGCGAGGAGATTATTAGTGATTTG
>Ga0265797_10000569_pt1 | contig 67126 bp, 52 predicted proteins | sample P2T30metagenome_FD_192433 | JGI IMG/M metagenome (GOLD analysis project Ga0265797, IMG submission 192433) | Plant litter microbial communities from East Loma Ridge, Irvine, California - P2 T30 | ecosystem: Environmental > Terrestrial > Plant litter > Unclassified | place: USA: California...
CTTCCTGCCTTGCAACACAATCTTGGTCGACATTCGAAGACCAGTTCTTTTCCCGAGCCCTTTAGGCGGTGCGACAGATCTCACAGTCACCGAAGTCGAAGCTGGCTGATCTAGCTTGCCGGCAGTGTCCGGTACCTCCAGTATGGACGTCCGCTTCAAGATCGCTTCGGTGGTTGCCTCGATCTTGATCAGCCTTTCGTAGAGGGTGATGTCTTCTGGATCATCAAGTATATTATCCAGCACTGAGTTCACGCTGAAAGTCAGGTAGCGAACGACGTTAATGGGCACATCGTGTGCTCCTTCCTCCATTCTTTGGTCCAGCCTTGCGATGTGAACCTTCAATTGTGCTGCGTGGGTATGGAGTGAGGCAAGTCCCTGCCCTATGTTTGGCCACTTAGGTTCGGTCATGTTGAGCTATGAAGCGAGAAGTGGGGGTTATTGCGATGCGGCTGAAGTGTCATGAACTGAGCTGAAGGTCACGGGGTCGTGCAAGCGAGCTTACTTTGATGGGCAAGACTTTGCACTGAGTCTGATTGGTCAGTGAGCGGTGTCATGATCCGACTCACCTCTCCTGGTTGCTACAAATTGTGAGACAGCGCTCTTCAACCATCAACTCGACGTCTCATCGGCTACATCATATGAGGTATATTTTCTCCGGTTTCGTCCCCGCCGCTTCGTTTGCCGTGACGATTTCACCACTTAAAGCTCCAATCACAAAACACTCTCCAACCACAGTATATATAGTCTGTCTCGTCCGTGTTCCAGATCCCTCAATATCCACCGGGCCTAGCTTTCTCAGCACAAATGGAGTTCTGGCGCCTAAAAGAACCATGACTTCATCTTTCCCTTGTGCATAGCCACCGGCCATGCCAACGTGGCCGCTGTCAAGCTGGACATGCCGTCTGCGAAGCGCCACGGAACGAACGGCACGATCGGTGTCTAGAACGCGGCGGTACGTTCCTTCATCGACAAAGTCGTCGCGTTCTGGTGGAACATGTACTTCACGGTGCTTGTATCTTGCGCTGTACATCCACTTGTACCATGAATCCACCGACTGTACGTCTGCTTGCGTAGCTCGACGAGTCACCCTCCCTGCTACAACAAGACCTGTGGTAGCTGGAGTCTCTATCATACTATCGGCGATGAGGGCACGACATGCGGCTTCGTGCTGTGTCATTTGATGGCTTGTTCCAGGAGTGGGCTCGTAAGGACGGCCATTGTTACCCTTGCCTGAAGTTAGGGGGATGTCTTCGTAACGTAAGGGTTCTGTATCGTCAAACAACATAATCCGAGGAGTAGGGGCGTCTGGTAAGCCGATTCTTGAATGGGGTGGCTTGATGATGCCAATCGGATACGCTTCCACAGCAAGCACAGTTGCTTCGGACAACACCGATGACTTTGTGACGAGTCGTGTTGTATGCATAGCACATCTGCCTTTGTCGGCATTGAATTGTCTGGTGATGAACTCTGTCTCCGTTGCGGTTTGGTAGGTGATTCGATTTGTCATTCGCGTCCAATCTGGAGCCCAAGAAGATCTCGTGAGTTGAACTTGCCCCACCAATCCACCCTTCGAAGACCTCCGCGCTTCATGATCCAGATCTCCCTTAGCCGTTTCTATGATTCGATCACTAGCTTCACTCATGAGATGCTGGCTGATGTTTCCAAAGTGAGCGTCGTATTGTGTTTTGGCCTTCATGTTTTGATCCCGCGCCGTCGCCCGTGACCCTTTGACTCTGTAAAACAAGAAGTTTAGATTCTTATCCATAGCGATCCATCGAAATGCCACGTCTTCGAAAAGGCGTTTAGGCACAATGTCATAACGTGGCTTGATCGGTTCGCTGTCGCCCCAACCACGCGCTAGGCCCAGCAGACCATAGATACTGTCTCTTGGATCCGTCGCGTTCTTTCTACAGTGTTGCGGAAGGAGAATCGTGAGTCTCATGTGGTCTGTGTTTGTGCGCCATAGTTCTCGACTCTCGTGAAGTGCGATCAGTGTTCTCATAAATTTGTCGAAAACGTCGCGTTGTGATTCAGACAAGATGAGGACTGCGTGACAGCATGACGAAGCATGCTTCTTCAAATGGATTGCCGCTTCAATGAACATGTAGAGAGGTGAGCTGTGCTGTCCGAAGACGACTGTCACATTGGATGGTAGAACAGTCTCTTGGAGGGTCCACATGCGATTCCACTGAGAATATGTCAATATAAGCCGCCTCAAACGTCTCATTTGCGGGTAATGTACCCATGGTTTCGCGTTCATATCACGCAGAACGCCGATGCATTCATCCAGAACGTGCCGATTCTTCAGGAGTGGTATTGTCTCCAAGTGTACATCTCCAGCCAGCCAGCGGATGAGACAGAATGCAAGTGCGTCCACCTCGAATCCTTGTGGTGGTCGTGGAAACTTGTCGGCATATTCCAGTGCAATTTGAAGGACTCCCTCGATTCTGGGCACATCACGCTCATCGCGCGTCCACTCTTGAACTCCTACGATTGATGATCGCTCACCGGTTGACGTAAGCCGGGGCCAACGCGTAGATGATGGATGCTCGTGTACGTCTGGATTGCCAAGATGAACAACGACTTCGAAAGCAGTCTGATAGATCTCACGCATGAGTTGTACTTGATACGTTCGCTCCTGTCCGTCGCGCTGATTTATGCACAGTGCATCAATCCATACCAAATGCTTTGTATCTATGCTGCGAAGACGCTTAAGAGCGTCTTTGAGGTTACGAGTGACGTCAATTTGGTAGCCATTGATGTCGATGGATACAATGTCTCGCGAGTCTCCCCAGGTGTATGATAGTGCTTTGTAAACCGGATTTGACTTGAGGGACACAACAGAGAGACTCCCGTAGATTTGGTCACTGGGATGTTGACTCGGATTGATCTTCAAAAGACGTATAGTGCTTTCACTACACAGGGAGGTAGCGTATAGCGGCTGGTCGGCTCCGTCATCTAGTCTCCATTTCAGTCGAGACACTCATCTGTAGCAGCTCCACTTACCTCTATGCGATACAGTTTGTAGAACGATCTTACTTGAGGCTCGGGTTTCGGCGCGCCCTTCTTCATGCTGTGTAACAGGATCCTGGGAAACCAATAGTGTGCCTGGATCTTCACGCGTTCGCACAGCGCTACCGTGGACATCGCACGAGCCTGAGGCCTCGAGCAGCTTGTCGAGCAGAACGCCGACACTCGCTGAGAAGGACTGCAACACCCCGGCAGGCACCTGGTCAGCACCTCCCACGATGCGATCGTTCAGCCTCGCGATATCGACCTTCAAGGCTGCCGCATGTGCGTACATCGATGCAGGATGCTGGCCAACATCCGGCCAGTTTGTAGATGCCATAGCAAGTACGCGTACCGTCACCTCAGCAAAACTCTGCGACGGACAGTGACGTCGATCTTTCTCGAGCAGGCGAGGCAATAAGACAACTTCGAGGCTTTGTAGAGCGAATAGAATTTCGTCGAATGTTGCGACATGCAGTTGCCAAAGCTGGGGTTGTAACCATCGCGAAGATGATGCGGGGGTGGGATGCGGCTGAAGGCATCTGCAGCTGTGAGGTAGATCTTGATTGGTGCTCTTACCTCAACAACACTAAATGGCCTGGTATACTGAGTTAGCGCAGGCACGATGATTGTCACGGTCAACAGATGAGCAATTTCTTCGAATATGTGATTGTGCGCAGCCGTCTTGTCGACTGCAGTAAAAGAAGTATGTGCTGAAGCCTCGTAAACCCTCCTGGCAGAGATGCACAGTGCCTCTATGAGCACGCTAAAGATGATCATTTCCCTTTCCCCACTCATGAATATTTTTTATACAAGAACGCCTCCTCGCTCCATCCGCATCGTGTCACATAAATAGCGAGAGAAAACTGCCATGCCGAAAAAACGGTCGCTGGGAAAGTACACTGTACATGCGTCGAAAGCAGCAGAAGGTGTCATAATTGGACGTTGTGGCTTGAATGGTGATGGTTGAAGAACTGCTGACTGCATGTGACTGACGGCGGACACGATTCTAAGCGGCGAAGAAGGTGCCAGCCGTGGGCCTTGAGTCGGTTTGGGGTGCGAAGGCAGTGGTGGGCTCATCGAAGTCGTCGAAGATGGAGGCAGGCTCGTCCTGACGCAACTCGTCGTTCTCCTCGTCCTGGTCACCCTCCTGAACGCTGGTCTCGAGGTCCACATCGGTAGCAGCATCGTCCACCTCCACCTCCTCCTCCTCCTCGGAGTCCTCGCGAATCACGACGTCTTGCACATGCTCGTCGTGAATGTCCTCTGGCATGTCGTGATCACCGGCCCCATCCGCGTCTGCGTCCTCCTCGTAGACGACTTGCTGCTCGACCATCTCCTCCGCGACGACCATCATGGCATCGTCCTCGTCGAGCTGCGCTGTTGCGCTCGTGATCATGCCGTTGTCTTCGGCCATGTCCATCTCTTCCTCCTCGGCACCGGCACCGGCGTTGACATCGTCCTCCTCCTCCTCCTCGACACCCTCCTCTACGTCCTCGGCCTCAGGCGTGGGCAGTGTCTCGGCACCTAGCAGCTCCTGGATGTACTGCTGGACCTGATTGGCGAACTTGTCGGCGACCTCGAAAGTGGTGACGCCACCCTTCTTGCGGGCAGCCGTGGGCTTGGTGACGGCGGCTTTGGTGGCCTTGCGTCCGGGGGCCTTCTTGGGTGAAGGCGCCCGAGCAGCAGCAGCAGTCTTCTTGGCGGGCCTGCTGCGTCGCTTGGTGAGCTGAGGCGCAGGCACCTCCTTCACCTTCTCGGCGGGTGGCAGACGCGTCCGCAGCTTGGAGCGCGTAATCGGATTCAAGCGGGGCGCGGGGAGAGCGGCCTTTGCAGGCTTGGAGCGAGGCTCGGAGACGCGCGGTGAGGAGCCGGCGACGCGACTGAGGTCGAGAGCGGCAGCCCTGGCTGGGCGGCCGCGCTTGGGTGTCGCAGGCGCATCTTCGACGGGGGCACCACCCTTGCCGGGACGGCCACGCTTCTTGGGCGTCTCCTCGACGACGACTTCAGGCGCAGCGAGCGAGCGGCGGCCGCGCTTTGGGGGCTCAGCGACGACGACTGGCGCCTCTTCCACCTGCTGTTTGGCGGGTCGGCCACGCCTCTTGGGCGGCTCTGCAACGGCGGGGGCGGGGGCCTCGATCTCAGCCTCAGCGGCGACCTCTTTGGGGCCGCGGCCGCGTCTCTTGGGCGGGTCTGCGACTGCGCGTGTGGGTGTGGGCGGCTCTGGCGCAGTCGCTCTCCTTGGGCGACCCCGACCGCGTCCACGGAGGACTTCTGACTGTGCTTTGGGTGCCATTGTTGTCGCGAGTATGGACTGGATAGGACGCGGCAGCAATTGGTATACCGTAAGTAAGGAGGGTGTTTAGGGTGTGTTCAAAGTGAGTGCGGAATGTAGAGCAAACGCGGTGCACGTGCGTGTGATACTGTGGGGCCCAGACGTTAATAATTCTTGTGGAAGTAGGTAAGTTAAGTTAGGAAACACCAGCTTCTTTCAGATTCATTGACGCTTCTTACTGTCCTTCACACACGCTCTCTCTCTCACTTCTCCTTCCTCCCCTGCAATCCCCTCACCACCCCCTCACCAGGGTCTCTCCCACTCAAAACCCTCCCTCTCCGCATACCCAAAATCAATCTCCAACATGTCGTCAAGCCGCCTAAGTGTCTCATTCACCCTATCCCTGAACTCACCGCTTCTCGCAACCTCCCACCTCTTTTCCTCCAGGCCCACTCCCAGGCTCCTTATCTCGACTTATTCCAGCCCTTGAAGGAGCCCACGTGCAATCGGGTGGCTTGCGTGTACGATGCGCATGATGTCGTGACAATGCTGTGGGAGGGCGCGGCGCGCTGCGTCGCTGGTCTAGACTTGCGTCTGTGTGTAAAATGATGAGTTGGTGAGTGCGGCGTGCGTGGGAAAGTGAGGAGAAAGAACGTAGATGTCTTGGAAGTCAACCACGCTGTACAAGCCCCGCGTCCAGGAGCTTATTAGGGGCAGGGGAAGGCACCGAGACTCGAAGTCGTCGTGGCTGTACGTCGTGCGCGCTGGAGAACCTAGGCGGATGGTAAGCGCCGGCCAACAAGTCGAGTTGACATTACCGTGGCTATGTGTTCTGCGTGCTGGGGACTGACGCCGTCAAGGGGGGCTAAATTCGCGGCCGATGTGTGTTTCGACTGGAGCAGTGCAACCACGTGAACGTCTGTCGATATGTGTTCGGACCGGAGAACGTGCACGACGTGGAGTTGCACTTTCTCTTTCAAGGATTCGAAGCCAAGCTTCTGCGGCGGCGTGACTATCGGCCTGAGAATTGAAGCTGCTCACGTGTGTAGTACGTGCTGGAGAGCGTCCGCGGCGTGGAGGCGGGGCCTGGGCTTCTGGGGAATGGTGAGACCAGCTTGATGGCCAGTATGGATAGTACTTGGGTGTCATGTTGATGCTGCTGCTGTGGGGTCCAATCAAAAGGTTGGATTGAAAACGCTTTAAGAGAGACGCTAGAGGAAGGAGTGGGAGATTGAGGAGGAAAGATCTACGATCTTCAGTTTTTATACTTCCTTGCGTACTCGCGAAATGGAATGGCTTCGACTTTGACATCGTGGAACATAGCATATTGTATTTGTGAGACGAGTGAGCATCTCCACGACCGGAATTTGGACACAACAACCAGGACACCGGGAATCGTGAATGCCTTGTAATTTTTCGATAGACTATGTGAATGTCAGCAAGTCTGCACTGCTGTTTGATACCTCCCTCATCACGTTCTTGCTCCCGTTGAATCCTTGATGTCTTAGATTAACATTGGTTCGTTGTTTGTTTCGCTGGGCCTAACACTCCTTGTAGCCCTGCGTCGAAATTGAAGTCGACACATGAGCGCAGCTTGATCGGTGACTCGTCAAGCACCCTGGTGTACGTCGTACGGCGCCTTCAACGGTTGCTTGGATTGGCGCCAGTTCCGAATAGCCAGACTCGCAGTCAGTATGTACGTGAAGCTGAAGACTATTGTTAGTCATAAGTCATATCTTAGTACAGCGTTCGAGCTTACCAGAGCAGTATCGCAACAGTAGCCGCACATCCGATCGCAGCGCACGAGCTTCCACGGCATCGGCCACCTGCGTAATGATTAGCTTAGACACTTTGATTCTCCCATCAACCTTCAGTACTCACCCCCCATGACCGAGATAATGAACGCAGTGAACCAAAGCAAGCAGTCCAACGTGTCCATGATCATGTACGCCTTGAGGCTTGCAAAGCGTCGGAAGCGCTCCACATGCTTGGTAATGCACTGGTAAGCGATGAAGAGTGCGGACTTGATCGAGTATACGAGGATGAGAGTGGTGCTGCGACTTCGCGGCATAGAATTGTCGGCGAGCAGCGTGCAGCCTATGATGAAGGCAGCAAGAACGAGAATCGCTTGGATGATGTGGATGGTGCGCCTGAAGCGATCGATGAGAGCGAGTATAGATCTGAAGAACGACATCCCGCTGTGTATTGTGTGAGGTATTGGTCTGGCGAACTGATCGAAGGAAAGTACTGTGGTGGTTGAGTGATTGTTCAAGGCCGATAGGCTGTTATTTGTATGGAACTGGAGAGGCGCAACGCTCTCGGCTGTGCATACGGTTGTACGAGTTGTTTTCTCGCCATCGCACCTTGCATTGTGGTTGTTGCGAGGGTCGTCGTTGCGGGCTGCAAGAATACGAAGCTCGTGTAGCGAATACGAAGTTACGGCATACGGTAAGAAGGTACGCTAAGGACTTTCGCAAGTTCTATCATGACGGACAAGATATCGTCTGCAACAAAGTAAAAACAGCTGTGTACTTTGCTTTCTAGCAACGGGCTTCTCAAGCAAGTACAGCATAAAACTACAATGCTCAGCCTTGCCAAATTGCGCTGAGCTGCGTCAATAGCGCACGCATAGCGCAAATCGCCCTTCTAATCCATGTCTAAGTATACATATCTATACCTAGACCTTGCCTCGATCCATTGACAAAACCCCGGGGGGTCCAGCTGTAGAGTTCGTTCGGAGCCCAAAGCGTCAACTATCCTGACACATGGCGAGCATTATGAAAGACGCTGCTTCGTAAACAATCCACCCAATTATTATAGTTACCACTGTATGTATATTACCTTGTATGATAGTTTACGTGAGGCAGGAACATAAAGTAAGCTGAGGCTGACCAACGACTACTCAACTCCACTTGCATGCTTTCTAAGTTCGGTCCACATCTTCATAGCTTTTTCACTCCTCTCTGGAGCTCGCTGCGGGTCAGCTAGCTTGCGTTCCTTCTGCCTGTGAATCTTTTACGGGTTTGAACACGGGTATCGAGCACAAGCTGGTTGGTGAGTTGCGGGTTTCGGATTTTTGTCGTGTGTCTTCTGACACGCGCATCGACACCTCTGGTCGCACGTGTGACAGGAGCAAAATCGACGCCGGAGCGGTTCTTGCGGAGCTTGAGTTGTTTAGGCGCCATCTCCGTACAAAACGTGTATCGAAGAAGTAGCAGGATATGAACCCGGAGATAGACGTTAGGAAGGGCAGCGAAGACAATCAGATACAAAAATTGGATGGGAATCGATATCTCAGCAAAGAGCGCCGCGATTGTGCTGTAGTAAACGACTTGAGAAGGGCGACAAGCGCCAGCTTTTATAGCTGAGCTGCGAGTAGCGTGTGTTGTTTCAATTTTCGACTTCTCGAAAAACAGTTTTCGTGGAATCGGGAGCGCATGCAGGATCAGTAGGAATGTTAATGAAATTAACATTGAATCAATTGGCCGGTACTGCGCGCGCGGTAATTGGCCCCTTCGAATTAGCTGGCACGCACTTGATCAGCGACCCTGCCGAATGCCCTGATAGTGAATCCATCTGTCTATCCTTTGGAAGCAGGATCTACAAGGAATCTTATGCTTTGTTTGCCGCTGTTACTCAGGTCCTTGCCACGAAGTTTTCCTTCGCTTCACTTCAATATCGGCAGGCTGAGGAACCTGGAACCTCACGACCCAAAGCTTCTTTGGCCTCTCCTCCAGCGGCTTGAAGTCGTAATTGAGAAGCAGGTGCGCGAACATCATTTTCAGCTCATGTGATACGAAGAAACGACCTGGACTGTTAAGAGATTAGTTGAATGACCGCCCAAAGCTTGTCGTGGACTTACCATGCGTGTCGGCCATGGCCAAAAGGGAGGTGAGTGTGACCTGTGGTCACTAGACCAGACTGTTTCAATTTGAGCGTATCTATCGTCTCTTTTTGCTCTTGTGTCATTACGTCGTACTCTTCTCTCGCGCGAGAGTAACGAAACGCATCGAAAGTGCCGGCTTTGTCGTGTATGTTATCGTCCATAGCAACAGATGTCCATGGACAGGACATGAGAGTGCCGTACTTCAGATGGACGCCCTCTGGAGTCGTGACACCGTCCTTCGCAATGACTTTTCGCTGTACGAAGGTCAGAGCAATCGGGCCTAGTCGTTGCGACTCTCGAATTGCCGAGTCCATTCGATGCATACGGCTCAAGCCTTGTTTGGTCCATCCGCCCTCCTCTTGAAGTATACGATAGGCCTCTTCTCTCAAGCTCGCTACCACGCTTTCGTCAGCGCAGAGGATATTGATCATGGTCTCGTACGCGGTGAGAGATGTGGTGTGGATAGAGGCAAAGTTGATAGGCATGATGCGCTCAGCTATGCGTACTGGTTGAGATTCGTCTGACCTGCCTTCGCCCTGCGCAGTTCGGTATGACCATGTTATGAAGTCGTTTGGCTCTTTCCAATCCTTGTAATCAAGGTCTCCAGCGTCTTTTTTCTGGATCTGCGCTATCCTCTCTTTGATCAAAGGAACAGTGAACCTGGAGGACAACCAGAAGTGGTACTTTGCTGCTAATCCTAGCAGTCTCCCAATCACTGGATGAATTACCTTAGGAAGAATGATTAAAATGGACTGAGTTCGAATGATATCCGTAGTAAAGGACAACACAGCGTCAAGGAACTTTTGTTCGCGACACAGCGTTGGGCCAACCAGCATCCGATTGGTGAGACCGGGTATCATCTTCATGAAGGAAGTTAACACGTCCACTTTGACAAAATTGTCAGTGTCGGTGCCATACGTCGATTCGATAGCGTGTGGGATCTCATCTCCCAGTTCTGGTATAATTGGACCAAGGTTACGAAAGAGGTTTCTGTGTATGACGTGCTCGTGATAAGGATCCTTTAGTATGATGGGTTCGATAAATGTGTATTCCCCTTGTAGCACGTCATAGTGTGCCTCTTTTGCGCCGAGCACAGTATCAGGTTGGTCAAACATCCAGCTCATCTGTGATCTCGGAATCACGAGTTCCGCTTGCAGGCCCAAAGTTGCTGGTAGGACGAAGATCTGGTCTTTCTTGCTATAACTTTCATACCCTTCTGCAACCCAGTCCTTGCTCTTCGTTAGTGCAAAGTAATTGCGCAGGCCCGCGAACCAGCCTTTGCCGTAGCCAAGCCATGGTATTGTTGTAGGTGGCGTCGGTGCATAGAGGAAGTTGTAGACAGTTGCTACGAACCAGTAGGTTGCGATTGCCCAAAGAAAATTGGACACCGAGAATATGGTGGCGCCCTCTTGACTCGTCATTTTGCCGAGTGAGACGGAAAAACTGTGGTGGCACTGGTGGCTGGCTGCAGACAATATGTAAGTAAGCCCGCGGGATGATCTACAGGGTCCAGGGGGGCAGTGGCGCTCGGCTAAATGATTTCCGCGTGTGTTCCCTCACCTTCACGGAAGCACTACGCGCAGTAAGATCCACAAATTTGGTCATAGAGTCCCATTGATCCAAGCGCTTTGTTGTTATCTCCAGCGCATCCAGCTCATCCAGAACGCTGTTGGTGCTCGGTGGTGTGCCTCGTCAGCACTATACACAATAACCGGAGCTTGATTGGTACCTTCGTCAGCACCGCGGCATACCAACACGCCGGTGTCAAACAAGTCGATGAGCATGTTATGTCATAGCCGATAGTCTTGAGGAGTACTACTAAAAACGGTGCTAGAATGCTCTCTCTACCCACGTTTTGCGCCATATCACCCAGAGTCTTGTAGCTAAAAAACAACACCATTTCGCCTTCCTCAAATTGATCCAGCGTTTGTCCAACGACAGCCTCCTCTTCCTGCCTCAATCCAACATCTCGCAACTCCAGCCCTTTGCGCCGGCACATGATGGTGCTTGAGACGGAAGCTTGTGCAAAGTGTAATATCTCTTTCTTCTCGGTGCCCACTCGCTCTTTGCGTGCTTGAGCAGGTTCTCCAGATTCTGGAGATCGGGCTTGAATGACCCGATGTTCTGCGAGGTGTGAATCGCGTGCGATATCGTAGAATCCGAAGGTTCAATACGCGTGCATTATAGAACCATTGGTTGAAGTGGCCGTTTCGAACGCCGACCTCCGATGCAAGGTTCGACTTAGATGCAGTTCACTCTCTATCCTACCTCCATCTCCCATGTGACGAATTCCCGTAGTTGGGTATGCAGCAGGTTCCTGCATCCACAGCCTAGGTGAGAAATAGTGCTTACTTTGTGTTGCGTCTTTCGCCAAGCGACTGCAGCATACTTAACTCATATAACTTACCTGGTGTGGAAGCATGTATGGTACAAGTCGCAGAACCAATCTATTCTCACAACACTCTTGCAGCTCGAGCACAACATTTCTCCCTCTCTCTCATCGCCCCTTAAAACCACACACCATATCTGCCTTAACGTCCCCAATCTTCTCCTCGATCCCCTCCAAACCCCCCTCAAGATCCTCCAAGTCCTCCTTCGCAATCTGCTCCGCCCGCCACCTCTGCCTCCCAGCAACAATATACAGCCCTACCAGATCCTCAAACTCGATACCCGCAATAATCGCCCGAAATTCTTTCATCTCCGTCTCCAGCATCTCGAGCTCGGCTTTCAGCGAGTTGGTTCCCTCTACGCGGTCGGTGGCCATGACTGCCGCGCTAGCTTCGTGGTAGAGGCGTGCGATGAGCGTCCAGCGCGCTTCGATTTTGGTGTAGCAGGTGGGAAGCACTTGCCAGAATGTGGAGTCGAAGAGGTGGGTGCGGTCTGTTGTGCTGGAAGTTTCCACTGGCGGATTGGATGACATGGTAATATATGTTGTGTATGATGCTTTTGGTAGCAGTGAGCGAAGGTTGGGAGTGACGGGTACATGTGCGATGAAGACGGGGATGCAGTTTAAGAATCGCAATTCTAAGGGATGTGACTGTTTCACGGGGAGGACAGTCGTTACTGGAATGGTAGAGATGATTCACCCATTGTCCTACTATTCACAAAAGCGTGTCTCCGATGGATCTGGATGTGACGACGGTATCGACTTAGATTCGAGAAGCGACACCCCGGCAACAGGTGAAGATTGTGCGAAAGCCTCGATTTGAATGCTGGAGGAGGAGAACGAGTGCCAAGTGTAGCACTTTAAAGTACCACCAAAGCTCAAGGTCAGTCCTCTCCTCTCTCTCTCTCTGCTCCTTCGTTTGTTGGCTCACTCCGTCAAAATAAAAGCGGTCTGTATTCCAATCATCATCTAAGCAATCAGCGATCAACATGCCGAACATCCACCTCCTTCCCGATTCTGACTTCAAAGACCTCCTCACTTCCCTACAGGCCCTCGAAGCACCCACCGAAGAATTTATGCAAGCTTTTCAAGCCCTACAGCTACGCGATTTTAGTACGCAAAACCTGCTTCTTGAGCAAACGCGCTGTCTGGAACGCAAATACACTGATATCGACAGCCACTACGGCTGGGTTTTGGCGGCGGATCGTGCGCACGTTGCTAGGATGTTTCAAACAGCGGAGATGGCTGGTGGTGAGGGTGTGGGAACGTGGATGAAGAGAGTGAGCGAACGGCATGCGGAGACTAGAGATGCGTTGAGGGAATGGGTGAGTGCGTTGGAGAAAATGGTGGAGGAGAGCGGATAATGTCCACGGCGTGTACGCAGTGCGATTTGTGAAACCCATCGATCATTTGTGTTCTTGAAGATGTGCCGCATGTATGACTGAAATGATCATTTCCCCGGGCACGGAGCTCGCGTGGTTGGCTAGTAGAAGGTTCTTGTGTTTGGTGGGCTTGACAGATGGCGGCTGGATGACTTGTTCTGTTTGCTTATGTTTCAAGTCTCTAGTGGCCTCCAGGATGTTGATTGAGCTTCGTTCCATTATGACAGAACACCGCTATTGTGTCACGTTGCCGCGAGTCATAAGATAGGAAGGGCACCCAGGGTGAGTAGCCCTTCATAAGAGACGGGGGCAAGGAAAAGACACAAGATAAAAAAAGCATCTGTTAATAAGTGAGAAGTACTCGCCCAAGTCCTACATGATCAACCACCCTCCCTCTATCCCTGCTTCTTCACCACCGTCGTCTCATAACCCCCATTTACACGCCCGTTCGGCCTCACACCCACATTAACCGAGACATCGACGCCCCACTGCTTAGATAGCTCCTCGGCGATGTTCGCAGTTTCCTCTTGCAGGGTTGCAGCCGCGTGGGCGAGTTTGGTGCCGACTTCGGTGAGCTCGCTGCCGAGTTTGGAGAGCTCGGTCGAGAGTTTGAGGAGGTCTGGAGATGAGGTAAGTGGTTGTAAGATCAAAGGGGAATGGGAGGGGATGGCGGGGTGGCCTGGACGTACTGTCGATGGAAGTCATTGTTTAGGGAGATATGAAGATGGATTCCAGGTTGTAGGTCGGTATGGAGGTGTGTGTGGGCTGAGATCGGAGATAGAATTGAACTTGAAATTTGTGAAGCTCCTGGAATCTGAGATGTGATGTCGGCTGTAGAGTTGCGCAACAGTGGTGTCGCAGGCGTCGTAGTCGAGAGAAGAGTACAATTGATGCTGGGGCAGGATCCAGAGGTATATGCATTCCACTAAAATGGAAGTGCGCTCGCGTTTACACAGTACGCCCACGCTCTTCACCGACCACGCCAACGCCGCCAAGAACAACTCGAAGTTATGACAATCGCGTTCATGATCTGGATCTATCACATCGCTTCATTGATTGTACTTCGTGCCTCGTCACGCAAATAACAAACCACAAACAATTCTCGTCTGACACTTATCTTCACGGCCGCCACTTCAATCAATCATCCCTTCACCACACCACATCACACCACCAAAATGCTCACGCAAGCACCCTCAGCCAGGCTTGGTCCAACTACGCCCTGCCCAGACCCGCCTCTCGCCAGACTCATATACCAAGCAATCGAATTTATACTTGACAAGTATCTGCCATCAAAGGCCGCCCGCCAGCCGTTACGAAGTCGCGTCTTTTACTGGCTCACCTTGCTGGGAGGATTGTGTGGGAGTGTGAATAACATCTGGAACGTGATAATGCTGGTGAAGAGGCTCGAGGTGTTGAAACTGTTGAAGAGAGGTGGCGGAAAGAAGTAATGGATAGAGTCGACTCGTTGCGGTGAGAAGGCGCGAGCTGGGGAAATATCCGTTGAGCATGGTCTCTAGTATCGGCCTCACTGGGACAGATTAGTCAACATATCGGTGTGTTGTGCACGTTGCGAGATCTTACAATGTACGCCGTCGTCAGCCCACCCACCTTCCGTCCCAGCACCACACCTTTCTCTCAGCAGCATTAACACACACCCACATCTCCTCTGACCTAACCTCACCTCACCTCATCACACCTCTTCTCTCACTCCACTCATTCTCTCCACGTACACCCACGAGGCTCTTGCTGACACACCCGCATGCACGTCAGACTGCGCCGTAATTGCCGCTTTGGGGAACCTACACTGGGGCCAAAATACCATTTGCGGCGTGGTCCTCGCTGAACATGTGGTGCGTAAGTGCCCGAAAACAAGGGGTGCGGTGCGAGGCGTGGTGACTTGGCCTTGGGGCATAGGAATAAGACATAACGGCGCGCGCGCTACTCAGAAAAGCAAAGCTTCACTTCACTTCACACCAACCTATGTTTTTGTCCCTATCAAAATGCCATCTTCCCGCAAATCTCCACGTCCAACATCCTCCCGCTCAGCCACACGCACGGGTATCATAGTCGGCGTGATCGTCGGCGTACTCGCACTCTTAATCATCGCATACATCCTAATTGCCCGACGGAGGAGACAGGGTGTCAAGGCGGGAACCAAAATTGGTGTCCAATTGGCGAGAACGAAGCAAGACAAGGACTTGGAGGTCGGTGTGATTCAGGAACCAGTGCCGGTGTATCAAAAGGAGTTGAGGCAAGATGAGAAAAGACTTGCAATGGGGATGGAGGCAGAGGTAGTGCGATGATGACGGGGTCAGAGAGGTGGCGGAGGTGATAGGTATGCACGGCGACTCGATGGGAGGAAGGAGAGAGAAGACGACAAACGAAACAACACTCTGGGACGTGGAGGATGGGCAGCTCATATGTATGCCTCTTATAAGCATTCTCGCTCGCGCAAGTGGCTGCATCTTTCTCAGTACACGGCGTAGTAGTGCGCAAGGAAAGGAAGGCGTTCACGTACCCTCAGCTTGTAGCACTCAATCTCGCGTCGCACTCTGCGCGCAAGCATGCATCCAGGCGATGCTTTTTCGCGCCCATATTCAAGCACTTCAACCGCGCTCTAATCCGTACGGTAATACTTCCCCTCATGCCCATCGCCATTAACTCCGTCCGTAACCTCATCCCTCGTCCGCACCGTCCCCGCCCCAGGGCCCAACTCCTCTCCAATCACCATGCCCGTAAAGTTTCCCTCCTCATCCACATACTCATCCATGTTCTCCGCTGTGATCCAGCCACTCGCGCCCGGCGCGCTATCATCGAGAATATCGCCGCCGTCCTCGTCGCTTGCATCAGGATCGGGATGCATATCTGCGCACGTGGTCATGGCGGTGTAGATGTCTGTGATGCATGTGTTCTCGGGCTGGGTGGCGTAGTTGGGCGGCAGGACGTGGACTTCGAGGGATTGGAAGTCGTCTTCGCCTTCAGCATTGAAGGTAGAGGCGTCGGTGAGGGAGAGATTGAGGTAGAGGGCTTCGATGGTGTCTTTGTAGTGCTTCGTTGCGTGGATGGCGATGGTGGGGTAGGGGATGGAGACGCCGGTTGATGTGGGGGTTGTTTGGAAGAGGGTGACGTTTCTGAGGTAGTTGGTGAGTAGGAAGAAAGAGAAGGTAGGGAGTGCGTAGTTACTCTGAGTTCACGAATATCTCTACATCCTTGATCAGCGCGTCCTCGCCCTCGGCTTCCGTGTTGAAGCGGAAGAAGGCAGCGTCTTGCGAGAGTTGGGATGTCGGTACGGAGAGTGTTAGGCCGGCATAGCGCGCATAGAGGATGGGCTTTGCGCCGAAGAAGCTGGTGGGTGTCTGCTCTTGGTGCTCCTGGAGTGGGGTGAAGTCTTCGATCTTGGGCGCGCTGTCGAGATGTCGGATCGCCATGGTGACGTTCTTTTCTTCTCTTTTCTTCTCTTTTCTTCTCTTTTCTTCTCTTTTCTTTTCTTTTCTTCTTGGATCGTGACGACGTTCGCGACGATATTTGGTAGCTTCAACAAGCGCGCTGCAGGGTCGAGCTGGTGGTTTGGTGGGGGCGCGACAGGCAGCTGTTTACAGATTATTTGGCGTGACCCAAAAAGTTTCAGAGGCGCACCGGCACGTCATACCAGTACCGTACGGTAGCTCCGCGACTCGTGCCTTCTTTCCTTCACCAACAACAATCGACGGTGAAGCATTGAGAAGGACTCTATGCTTCATACTCTCATTACGATGCCTTGAACACCCACATATATCAGACTATATAGTCACCATGCCCTCCTTCCCCACCACCCCCATCGCCAGATTGACCGGCCATAACGGCCTCGTCCACGCCGTCGCATACTCCTCCGGCGCCTCGTCCTACATCCTCACCGGCTCCTCCGACCGCACGATCCGGCTGTACAACCCGCAAAAAGCGCCTCCCTCCTCGGTCGCACCTTCCGCCTCCAACGTCTACCCGCCCGGCCTCGTAAACAAGTACACGGCGCACGGCTACGAAGTCCTCAGCATCGACGTCAACGCCGCCAACGACCGCTTCGTGTCCACCGGCGGCGACAAGACCATCTTCCTCTGGGACGTGCAGACGGCGCAGACCGTGCGGCGCTACACAGGCCATGCGGGGCGCGTGAACCGCGGCGTGTTTGGCGGCGAGGACGACAGCATAATTGCGAGCGGCAGTTTCGACGGCACGGTGCGCATCTGGGACGTCAAGAGCAACAGCTACAAACCCATCATGACCTTTGACGACGCGAAAGACAGCGTCACCGACGTCGCGATACACGATGCCGAGATTGTGGCTGCGAGCGTGGATGGGCGGGTGAGGAGCTACGATCTAAGGACGGGCATGTGTGTGGCCGACGTCATTGGGTATCCGTGCACGAGTCTGGATGTAACCAAGAAAGGGACCGAGGCGTTGGTCAGCTCGCTGGACTCGACGGTCCGCCTGATGGATCGTGGGAATGGGGAGTGTCTGAAAAAGTATACAGACGAGGCGTTCGTCAACAAAGACCTGCGGGTGAGGAGTACGCTGGGGCTGAACGATAGCGTGGTGCTGAGTGGGAGTGATAATGGTATGGTGTTTGTGTGGGATATCATGGGTGGAGAGTGCTTGCACCGCTTCAAGCATTCAGAGATGCGGGAGGTGCAGGGGAAGGCTGTCATGGCGGGGCAGACAGGGAGGAAGGATGTTGTGTCTGCTGTGGCCTTTTGCAAGACAAGGAGGGAATGGGCGAGTGCGGGTGGGGATGGGAATGTTGTGGTTTGGGGTATGAGAGAGTAGGAATTTCGCAACTATCTCTCTCTCACTTGCCCGTTTGCGCGGCTATATGATGCCTACCGCAGAGACCAAGAACCCTTGCTTCGTTTGCAGGTACAACACCCTCACAGATTCATCCTCCAACTTCCCTCGGGCAGTACGACGTCAGGCACGCGAGCATGAAGAGTCTTCTGCTTGCTTTCGCGGTGCTCGTTCGCACCGCAGCTGCAGATACACTTGGTACTTTCGACTCTCAAATCGTTGCCAACATCTCTTTCGCCCACAAAGACGCCTCCAACATCGATCCTCTCCTCGGCTTAGAGACGTCTTCACCTACAGCCCCCGATCCCGTCTAGGAGACAGCCCGATGCCGCGGCAAGAATCTCATGGAAGCCGCATTCATGGACGAAGCCGAAGCAGCTCTGTACTGTGAACTACCGAAAGTTCAGAGCGACTTCGACGGCCCAATGCATGGAGACTTTGCCCTGTGGGGATACTCTGAGGGAGGTTCGCGGGCCGATCAACAATGCGAGGATGATCTTGCAGGTTTGAAAGACATGTCCAGCGCCATGCAAGAACTGAAAAATCGACCCGCGGTCCTCCAAAGACAGCGGTCCCAATCTTTGCCTCAGCGTCCGCCATCGCGAGGGACCTAATGTTTACCTGTTACAGGACGGAACCATGCCAGCAAGCCCCAAAGACCAGACTTACCTTGCTCTCGGGAAGAACTATCAAGTACGCGTTCGTACTAGCATTATTCGTGCCGAACTGGAGCTAATCCAAACCACAAAGTACAGGCGCATTCGCACACATCTCCTTCAACCCCGCCGACGGCCTTATAACCTACCTCAACGCGAAATCGCCTATCTCGGCCGCAGAATAGGAATGGGGCCGCCGACCTACCCTACAGGAACTACCAGCCCTTAAAGCCACATCGGACATCACCTGGGGTCTGTGGAACCAGGCCACTGGCCCAGACCGTCTGAGAAACATAAAGTACTTCCTCGTGTTCAGCATCATCAACGACGACACCGCCGATATCATCATTCCTCGGGCGCTGCGTGCAATGGGTGTAGTGGATGAGGAACTTTTGAGTTGGCCTGGTACGGAGCTGGAATACGACAATGATGATGATGAAGATCTTACCGCTGTCGAGAGAGAGCAGATTGATGCTTTTAATGCGCTTGTTGGTACGTGGTTTTGGACTAATCATGTGGTGAGAGACTAATGTGATTTGACAGGCTCGCCTAACGGTGTCGGGGCCGCGTACCTTTTGCTCCAGCATAAGCGGCAACTGGGCAAGATGTTTATACACAAGGTGCGCATATTCAAGAGCGATAGTGGCTGGGTGGCGGCGAATCTGCTGTTCTACGTCCAGGATATCCCGCCAAGTGACAAGAGGTTGAAGAAAAGAAGAAGCGACCATGAGGTTGAGTTGAGGATCGTGGAGAAGAGGAAGGTTGGCAAGAGTCTTGTAAGGGAGCATATGTTTCGTGCGAAGCTGTAGATGGGTACGTCTTTGGAGTACGGCGTCGGCGGAGGTGATACGTGTGGATGAAGGGAAAAAGTTCATGTGTGGAGGGACAAGAATGGGCCAGGCGTTACTAAATGTTTCATGATACCCTATCTAATGCAGCACTTTTGGAACCACAACGCCTATCTAATGCAAACTCCCCTGCTTACACTGGTCAATCGTTAAACCCTCCTCTTCCCGTTAACATTCTTCCCCGCGCCCACCTTTGGCCTTCCCCCCGTCCTACTCGCCCTATCCCCCGTCAATATCCCCGGCAAATAATCCTCGTCCATGAGATCCCTCGCCCTCCTCTCCCCCTGCACCTGCACCGCATACTCCTTCTGATCCTCACTCAGCACCAGATCTCGCCCCCAGCCGCCCTTCCCACCTCCAATACCGTTCCACTTCCCGTTCGCGGTGCCGGCAATTGGCTTTGGAATACTGTACTTGTCGCCGCGCTTGTTGTACTGGTAGTTCTTCGCCAGGTGCAAGCGGAACTCGCCCTTGCTGTTGGTGCTGCAGTTCACGCGGAGTAGTGAGGCACCGCCGCACCGCGGGCAGAACTGTTTGGAAGTGTCGTGCACGACCAGAAAGCACGCGTGGCAGCGCAGGACTTTGGATGTGAGGTGTCTGATGCGCTGCATGTTTGTGGAGAGGAGTGAGAGGTTGAGTTGCAGAAGGACGTTTTGCATGGCGAAGTCGGTGGTCATGGTTGCGACGTCAAGTTGGGGCGTGGGTGTGGCGGAGGGGGCGATGAGGCCGGAGTCTGCGGCTTGGTGGGTGGAGAGATTTGAGGGCGTGATCCAGTCACCGTCGGAGTCGTCGTCGTCTTCGTCGGTAGGAGGTGGAGTGAGGGTGAGGGCGGAGAGGTCTTGCGATGGGTCGGCGTGGGCTTCTGTGAAGCCCGGCTCTTCTTGTGGCGTTTGCTCCCTTGACGTCTGCTCTTGTACGGCTTGTGCTAGGCTGATTCGGGGCTCCACCGGATCATCTGGTACAGATATCTCCTGAGTGGAAGCTGGAGCGTCTTGAGACTGTGCAAGGACCTGCTCTTCTTTGTGCCAATCAAGTGGGTCCTTAGTAGCCTTCTCCGGGGCGTCTGTGGTATCTGGAGCCGATTGCTCAGATACCTCTAGCTTGATCTCTGGGCTAGCCGTCACTTCTTTTTCTTCCGTTGCTACCACGTCAGGTATGGAAGTCTGTGCCGTAGGGTGTTCTTCAGATGTGACGGGCTCAGATGATTGCTCCTCTTCACCTGTGGACGCAGGCTCGCCCTGCTTCTCCGCTTCTAGCTCTCTGGCGAGCCTTTTCTTTTCTTTCTTCTTGTGTAATCTCTTTGGCTTGGTTGCCCTGGCTTCGGTCCAAGACTCCTGCTCTTTAACGCCGGCTTCCGCAGTTTCGCCCGGCTGCTCCGTGATCACACTCTTCTCCGTGGTCATATCTCCTGAGGCCTGATCTGTGTTCTCTTTTGCAGTCGCATTGTTTTCTTCTCCAGGCCTCACTTTCACCGGCTGCTTGGGTGCTTCCCTCAATCCCCATGGTCCGCCATTCCGCTCGCAATGAATCTCGTACGCCAATGCCAAGATGCCCAGATCCTGTCGGCTGAGTACGGGATGGTCCCCAGTCTTCTTGCTGAATGCAATGACGGCATCATAGCTTGCTGGACTTGGTGTTCGCACTTTCAGAAATGGCATCAGTGTTGTTTGCACTCGTGACCTGGTCGCTTCATCTCGGATTTCGGAAATGATGGCAGGTGTCGTGAAGATCTCCTCGGCAGAATTGATGATGGTGGATATCGAGACCGCGTTCTTGATGAGTGGTCCGGTATCCAGGATCAGAGAGTGTATGGGCTTTTTGGGGGCTTGGGTGTCCATGATGAAGGCTTTGTGACACAGTCAAAGTAGCAGAGTTAGGTGGTGGACAAGCTTGTTGATGTCGAACACAAACCTTCTCGCTCGCAGATGAGCTTTTCTTGCGCTGAGGTGCACGGACACAAATTTCAGGATGTGGTGGTGGGGTGTCGTTGTGCGCACCAGAAAAGAAGGCAAAATTATTTTAGCAGTCGCGAACGAGCTCTGCGCTCTGATTGGCCCAACTCGAAGGACTCTAAATCCCAGATTGCAGGTACGTACCACCATACGATCTTTCCGTCTTAGCTCCCGTAGTCTTCTTTCAACCTCAGTCACTCCAGTCCGACATTTGCGCATGCTGTAAGGTCATTCAAACTCCGCAGTGACCGGCATCTCCATTGTACCATCAAGCCTCACCAACGCTCAGCCACCATCTATCAACCCCATTATCAAACGCAAGCCCCTACCACTCTCTGAGCGTTTTCAACATTTAGTTGCGTGACTTGCCCCTGGCATCGATGTCTCGCGCCTCATCCTTCATGCCCAATCGCTGTGTGCGGGCAATTCGCAAGGATGTGTCGTGAACACGCAGCCGCGGGCGACTGCCGTGACCGCAATGCGGTGAACGACACCGAGTCCTTGATCACATAGCCACGTTGCCAGCGATTATGCTTCCAGCTCGTTCACCGGTCTCCTGTCATGACAAGGTCCTGCAGCCGCCATCATCTCGCTGTCTCTTCCGGGAAACGTGGGCTTACGGGAGTGTCCGTTTGGGATGCGTCCGTACAGCGCCCATCTCGCAGGGCCGTATCGATAGATTCGTGCTGTTCTAGCCGTGAATCGCGCGTATGCTTTGTCTTCTCGGCATTTCCAGTCTATACAATCATGGAAAGAGACGTCCCGCTCGGCAATGACGACAAGCGCGACAGCCAAGACTCCATACATGGCTTGCACTGGCGTTCCTCGGCGGAGTGCTGTTCGATACGAAACATCCGATCAACGTAGGTGTTCTAGTGACTACTCTTCGTGGCATGGCTGTACCATGTCGACCAATCGGTCCGCAAGCGTACCTATGACATGAACGGAAGCCCCAACAACCTTTTCAAACTTCGGTTCCTGCTTCGGTCTTGGCCCGTCATTGGGAGCGCTCTTCCATGAGGGTGTCGGTAACCTATCTCGACTCAGCGTCTTATCGGCAGCTTGCCAACGTTCCTCATCCATAGTTGAATGTGGCGGATGCATCTCATGTCAGTGCTTGGACATGACGACATTTGCTACAGGTACAGACTCGGTTGCCTACCCTGTCGCTCTATCATGGAAGAAGAGAAGGAGCCACTCGATGCGCTTTGTCGTCGACTGAAACCTTTGTCATGTGTCGCCTCCCGGTTCCCTAGACTGGCAAGTCTGATCAGTCTCAGGTGCGGGGTCGAGGCGCAGTGTCGAGTTCATCAAAGGCCCTCGCAAGAGCGTCGCTTCTAGACGCCTTGCGTCAAGGACAATGTTCGGCCGCTGGCGTGCTTTCGGTCCTGAGTGGCCAATAAGTTAATCGGCTCGAGTGTGTTTTGTGCCAGCGTGATTGACGCATGACCTTGCATCGTGTCATGTCATTGCTCGTCGCCGGTCTTTAAAGGACCGGTGAGTATCTCGTTTCTGTCGTGGGCACCTTTCGCAGTGTATTGTGGTTTACCATCCGTGGAACCGGGGGGTTTCCGGTGAGCTGAGTTGACATCTGCAGGTCACCCACTGATCAGCGCCGCCGGCCTAGTGTCCCTAGATTAGGTACAACAGGGCGAAGCCAATGCCTTATTCGAGCAAACTCGCTAGCGTATCTCGAAATCCGGACGTGGCATGCGTGTGAACGCGAATAGAAGCGGCTCGTTGGGCGTCTGAGAGACGATGAGGACAAGGGAACAAGGCGTCCGGTCCTGCAGCAGAGGTCCTCCAGTTCTGTGCCGCAGCGCGGGTCAGCCGATCATCTGTGTACTTAACCCACACCTGCTCCTTCACATTTGGTTCTGAGAAAGTTCGAGAGTCTCTGTTCCTAGGAAGAATAACTTACTAATCTTGTCTCTAGCCGCCGAGCGTATTTTGGGTCAAAATTCTTCAGTCTTCGATGGCAGATTAAGCGCCCTGCGGTTTCTTGTCGGTAAACAAACGCAAGGTCACTTGCTTTTAACCACTCGATGGAGCAGAGCCGCACCATTGTCTGACCGCCTACGCCGGGACACATGCGCATCTTGTTCTGGCGATGAGTAACCCTGCAACAAATTTCACAACGTCAACAAGGTCACAGCCAACCTTCGCAGCGCCTATTGCTCCAGCACTTTACGAACCAAATATTGTTAGCTATACCTTCCGCAAAGCTCTTTCATTCAGGATCCGTTGACCGCGCGGCACAACAATGAGCCAAAGACAAAAAGATCCGCGGAGTACAGCAAGCCAAAGACAAAAAGATCCGCGGAGTACAGCAAGCCAAAACCCTTCCAGCGCAAGCTTGACACCACCGAAACAATTCACCCAACTACATCGACCACGGCCCGTCTTCTCCGCACACGTTTACAACAAGGCATGGTGGCTGGAAGATATGCCAATAGCGCTCCGTCAATACAGGGTCTCGCCTGATACTTCAGGCAGGTGCTGTGCCGTGTTGGTTGGTTGGTCTAGAGAAGCGGGTGAGCTGTATGCAAGCTAAAGCTCGTTACTGCCCTCAACAGTGGATCGGCCAGCGGCGGTGCTTCGAATCGACTGCATTCATGCACGCATTGGCAGCAAGGCCAACGATGGCTGCGCACCTCTGAACGCGCTCTCGCACAACAGCTTTCAAGCAATGCCATGTGAAGCTGGCACGTCGACCTCGACCACGCCCCGTCACCGTCTCAAGCAGATAGCGTCCACCACCCAGTCAACCGGTACTGCTAATAGAAATAAGTAAATACGACCCGGAACTTGTATGGACTACAGTCAGCGGGGTAATGGACTTGGCCATGTCGCTATCGCTTCGGCGTATGCACTCCGCGTATACTGACGTCGCTGTAACCATTCAGCGACGAGCTTCGCCTTATCAGGATTCAGAATGCGCCGTTGACCGGCACTTCGGTAGACAGCTAGAGGCATCTCATGACCTTTGGACTGGGATATTCTCATAGGAACTCCTCCAATCTCAGCAGCGCCAGCAGAGCCGCATTGATCCTTGGGGAGATAAAGGACCATGGAGAATGAGGGGTTGCCGTTCAGAATAGAACAAGGCACGCGCGCTCTCGGCGCCAATACGCATATCGGATCAACAAGCGAGCACAAGCTGCAGTAGAACGGCTAGCGTAGATCCAATGTCGGTCAGTATACTATCATCCGGCGATACACACCCTCTAACGCCCAAAGCCGTAGCCGCCGTACTTCTTCCGCATCGACGAGATACAAGAAGCTGAAGACGCACCTGTCACGATCGACAATCGGGCTGAATGGGTTCCATCCACGGATCCAGAAGCAAATGTTCGTACTCATGGCGGTGTCTCTGGACTATGGTGGTTCTGTGATGGCGCAAGAATCTCTTCCGCACCTGTGCAGCTCCCGAATCGAGCCAAACACTACAAGACCTACTCTATGTACTTCCTCGATGGGTTTGGATTCTGGGTCCTCAAGGATGACGCGACTGCGCCTGGCGAAGAGGAGACCTGGCAACCACTACGATTTGATCACGACCGAGACGATGGCTACTCTTCGTACCTCTGCAACGTTGCCACTCAGCCCGCACTTCTTTGCCGCCGTGTCGACCAGCAATGGCCCCGTATGCTGCTTCCTGACATATATCACGGAACCAACGTCACACCTTACTCAGAGTACGGCGCGCTGAAAGGAGAGCTGTGTATTCTCCTCGGGCTGGTCGGATTCGCGATGCAACCTGCGAGAATGCCGAGTGTGATTCCGGCCATGTTTACCAACGGAGCTTGGCAGACGTATCAGTTGGATCATGGTCGTATGTTTAACATAATTGTGACAGTGGGGCAGCTGCTAACACGTCGAAAGGTCAGAACCAACGAGGACTGATCGTCTATGTCTACACGTGCCCTTCCGACTATCCTCCAAACCGACCGTCTGGCTGGCAAGGATCCACAAAGACACTACTGTCACAATACGAGAATGGAAGCTACTATGGTGGCAAGTACTACCATTAAAGCATCACCATCAGCATACGATGATGTCGAGTTTGCCTTCAAACGCCAAGCCACTGTCTGTTATTCATTCCATTTTACCGCTATTTCCAATCGACCTTGTTCACTTGTCATACGCTGCTCAAACCTCCTCGGGGACTCTGGCCAAACCTTTCCACCACAGACACATTTTCTTGATAACTGCTACCCGTACTCTTATGCAAGGGTATTTTGTGGCCTCTGGTAGCCCGGTGGCCCGGGGCATCCAAACGAAATATTATGACCTTTTCTTTCGTTATCTGATGGGCGGTATCCGTGTTCACATGCCTTTGCTACGACGACACCTTTCTTACTGAAATTGCGACCACCACGCTTTCAATTAGGCAAACTAAACACGTTTTTCTTTTCTAGCTAGGCTTACGCCATCAATGAACATACGCTTTCCGAATCGAGACATTACTGTGCCTTACGAGTGGAGACACCTTTGCACTCTGGACTACTGATGAGCAAGATATTTGGTGGCAGCGTCAGAACTCGAATTTAGCATCCTATGGATCTGAATGTGCAGTAATGGGCCACGATAAAGATTAGAAACAAGCTGCGGACATGTAATGCTCAACATCTATCGTTGTATACGATATTGCTATAAACCCAGCTGGTATCTCAGACGTGGTGATTTCCGTAACGCCGCCCAATGCTTCATGCCATTTCATACCTCCCACAACATACGCCTATCCTACATTCAAACATTCCTTCCCCACGTTTCTCGTCCTTCCACTTCCCCTAAGCAATCGGCCTACTCCTCTCATCCTCGGGCATCCGCATATACGCATCAATCGCAGCCGAGAACACCGCAAAGCCCGCACACCCCACCGCCACCGCCTGCGGCCCCGCATTACGCGCCAATATACCGCCCGTCAAGCACCCTCCCGCCACGCCATTGTACAAATCGTTTTTCGCTCGCAGGCCCTCGATCGCGCACTCTGTGCCGGAGAAGATGGCGCCTACTTTGGCGAAGTTGCGCCCCGAGGAGATGGATTGCTTGGCCATATCGCGGAGGCCGGCGCGCAGCTGTTGCCGGAGGGGGAGGTCGGTTATTGGGATGGCTGTTGTGGGGAGGGTGAGGGTTGCGGAGGGTGAGGGGGACACTGAGTGTATGCCCGAGAGGGGGATTGGGGGTCGAGCGGCGGTGGACGTAGGTTTTGCGCCGGGTGTATTGACAGGAAGCGGCTGAGACATTGGTGTATCGTAGCGCATCTATCGATCCTCGTATCAGTACTCATCCCAATCCCACTTGACCCCAGTGCACTTACAGAAGCCATGAACAGCCCAAACATCGCTCCAAGACCACCGCCCATTATCCCCGCCATAACTGTCTTGCCGAGACATGACTCCATGCCCATTTGCATCTGCAAGCGTCATCGTCAATTACCGTTCTTGGCTGAGTTGAGGTGAGTTAGGATGGTGGCGTGACGTACGGCTTTCACCATTTGCTGCTCTTGCTCGGACATGCCGGCGTTGGGATTCATGGCGCCGGGCAGCATGCCTGGATTGCCGCCTGGGAAGGACGCCATGGTGTGGGATTGAGGATGAGGAGTTGGCTCGTGAGGCGGTGATGCGATCGATGGGAACTTTTGCGGAGTTGGGGCGGAAGACGGGATGTGCCGTGGCTTGGCGGGTCGTTATGGATTCGAGTTCAAGGTTGGGAAATCAATTTCCAAAGCTGAAAGTCCGTGAATGCAGTGTTGATTGTAGTGTTTATGTGAGATGCTTTTGGTGTTCATTATTTGTCTAGGATAGCTAAGGCACCCCAGGATCAGCCAACTGGTCTGACACATGTCAATCAACGCCTGTTTCCGTGCCATGCGTCGTCGAAACTACTAATCGCCACCTAGGTAGCTGGAGGCCATTCATATAGATGTGCCCCTCGTATGTAAGGAAATATCTGGTGCAGTCGTTGCTGTCTACATGCATAATATCGTGAACATCGTCGCTAAATCGTCCATGCTTAAATCAAATCGTTCGGAGCATCCGACCGCCCAATGTAATCGCCATGAGAGTGATTCGAGCTCCTCGACTCAGGAGGCGGCGTAAGCTGCTTCTCCCACTCCTTCATCAAGTGTGAGGCGGTCCTCTTCAGGTTGTTGGGCGACAGCTTGACCAGGTCAGGCCACGGGATAGAATTGCGCTTCGAATCGCGGCCGTCGTCAGGCTGGCCATTGGAGCTGGTGGTTGTGAGCGACGATGCCTTGCTATCATGGCGCTTGGAGTGGTACCTAGTACTCGTCCGCGAGCTGCCGGGGCCTGTTGAATCCGACTCGTCTGAGCTTTCTTGGCCATCGATGAGCTTGTCAGTGTAGGTGTCGTTGGGTGTCTCCCAGTTGTCCCACTCTTCCTCCTCGTCGCTGGCCTTTTGTGACTGCTTTTGTGGGGTTTGAGCGGGCTTGTTCATATGAGTCTTCTTGTTATGCATGGGAGAGCTCTTGGGCTCACTCAGACCGTTCTCCTTCCAGAAGTCGTCGCCGGTCGATCCCGTGCGGTTCGATTGCTTTGCGCTGGCAGATCGATTCAGAGAGGGGCGGCCGTTGTTTGCTTTCCGTGCACCTTTGATGAGGGGGTCTCGCATGCCAGGAGCTGGTCCTTCGCCAGCCTCGTTGACAGCTTCGTCGCCCACTGTGGCTTGTCGAATGTCTTCGATGAAGGTGAAGAGACCGTTCTTGAAGTCGGTTGCCATTCGGGTGCCAGCGCGGATGAGCTGCTCGCGCTGGATTGTCGGCATGCCCGACATGTTTTCGCCCATGTCGTAACGCTCGACCAAGTCGTTGAGGTTCCTTGGGGCGTCTGAAGACGTGGAGGATCGTATGGGTAGCTCGGGCTGCTTGCTGACAGCCTGGTCCTCTTGGATGTCGAGCGGCTGGGGGAACGGCGGTGCGTATGCTTTGTCAGGAGACAAGAGGGACAAGGTGCGGAGGTGGCGTGAGCCACTGAAGACCTTGCGCTGCGAGCTTTTGGTGTTGCTGAGCAGGGCCTTCTTCTTCCCCATCTCCCTTTGCAACCATGTGCTGGAGCCGTCCTCATCGTCCTTGTCGTCGGAAATATCGATCAGCGTGTTCACTACTGGCTGCATCTGCGTGACTTTGCGGACTTCGTTGCGGAGCTTGTTGGCTTCATGGAGGGCCCAGTGCTTCTTTAGCGTTACGAGATCGGCTTCAGCTTTTTCGAGATCGTCCTTCAGCTCGAGCACGTAGCGCTCCTGGGCGGCAAGAACAGCAAGGATGTTGATCTCGGTGGTCGAGGCAATGTCCTCTGGCGACGGAATGCTCGACTGCGCCAACAACGACTGCGGTCGTGACACTCGCGGCGAGTGGCTGGGCGAGTTGCTGCCCGCACCGGTCTGGATGGGGAACTGCAGTGACAGTCGCTTCCCAGCGCCGACCACGTCTGCCGAGGAAGTGGTCTTTGAACGGGAGTGCGGCATTCTCACGGGGAAAGCGAGTGAAGGTGTGCAGAGCGAGGTGCGTGAGATTGTGGTCGTGTTGTTGGAAGAGGCGGTGGACTGGCGTTTTGTCTCGGCTCCAGCCGCCCCCCTACAACCCTCAAGGGTTCCTGCGCGGCCCGGCTTCTTATTGGCGGAGGCCATATCGTGCTCCTCTCTCCTCAACAAGCAGACAAACGTCCTAAACCACAGGCGCCGAAACAGTCGGTGTACGATTAGCGAGGCGGAGGCTGCGGAGGCTGGGCTTAGCTCCCAGTAGAGTGTGAGAAGTGCCGCTGGGAGGCCAAGAATGCGCAGGAGGATGGAGCCTCTGAAAAGCCAAGTCTTCAGCAGAGTCGAGCGAGAACCCATGCCACGGACGTTGGAATAGGCATTTCTGGAGGACAAAGAGAAGACTCGGGAGAGTGTAGCTCACATGGTCGCGCCGCCAGAATCGTAGTCTTTGTGTACCCGTTGCTCACGCGGTCGCGGCTCGAGCCCGCAAACAAACCATTTTAGGTGCAATCTCCCTTGACTGACGACCATGGGCCGGCCTGCGTGCCTGCTTAGCTCTGATGGTTATTTTGACAGCATGGCCGACGAACATGTGAAGGATGATGGGTCACAGTGAGGGTTGGGTGTGATTTATTCAAGCTCCTATGATCTCTATGTTCTACTGGGTATCTGTATGGAAGCACGTTCTTTCTGCATCCGAGTGCGTCTATCAAGGGCCTGTTCGTTTCGACCTGGGATGGAGCGCCCATATGTGGAAATTGCGCGTATGTAGGGTAGAAAGTTCTAGTAGATAGCTCTGCGTAGGCTTAACTAACGCTTAACCTGCCTAGGAACTAAGAGCATAACTTAATAACTTGTTGATTACGTAAGTTAAAGCTTAGCAATTCTAGGAAATTAAAGATTGTATAGATGCAGGTCTATAACGTTAGTAGAAATTATAGAGAATTCTATCAAGGCGTTGTTAAGATAAAAACTTAGCTTTTTAGTGTGTTTTTGAGGTGGCCAGCCCACCCGTATGGCCAGCCCACCCGTAAGATACGTTAACTGTTTCTCTTATTTTTCTAAGTTCTTACTTCATCGTTATGGCGACGCACGCACATGATTGGTCTAAGCGCAGCCTCGGTCCCAGCAAGAAGCCAAAAGGACAAGCCAATTGCCGTCTTGTCTCACAAGACTCCGATCAACGCTGCCGTTGGATCTGACCCGCTCCGCTGTCATGCAGGGCAAACTTTCCAAGCATAGAGGCCTCTTAGCCGGCCTCGTGGTGGACACTTTTGACGCACACATCTTGGACACCTTTGACATGTTGATATTGTGCCCCGGGAGATTGCTCTTCATGCATCGTATTATAAGACTCTGAAGTGTGTCATGAACCCTCGCTAGCAGCGTCGGTGCGCGGGGTTGTGCGCGTTATTGATTTCCACGCGCGTTGTCATGGCAATAACGACCCTGCACGCTCGCGATCTCGAATGTGCATAGCAGCAGTCGCATCAGTCTGCACCACCACGACCATCCTATCTCTACCCAACAGCACTACTCCGCGGCGACCGCCGTCCACTTCTACCCTCGCATTTGCAGTCAGCATAGTACATTGAGCATCACTTACCAGCTCAGTGCCTCGCCGACGCAATGGCGGAGAACTACCAGGTCATGGAGGAGTTGGGCAGTATGTTTCAGCAACATGGACTGTGGAATTGGAACGAAAGCTCATGTGCTCATAGGTGGAAGCTTTGGAAAGGTGTACAAAGCTGTCGACCGGCGGACTGGCGAGATCGTGGCCATCAAACACGTGCGCGCGTCCCATCCCAGTCGATTCCACGCTCAAGTACTCACACGTGACAGATCGACCTCGAAGACAGCAGCGAAGAGCTGACGGATATCCAAGCCGAGATCTCGCTACTGAGCACCTGCCACAGCCCCTACATCACCGAATACAAGACCAGCTTCGTCAAGGGCGTCAAGCTATGGATCGTCATGGAGTTCCTGGGAGGGGGCTCTGCCGCAGACATGGTACGAAAGCTTCCAAGTGGGAGTTGATAGGAAAGTTACTAACAACAGCAGCTGGCGCCGGGCCCAATCCCTGAAGCGCACATCGCCATTATGTGTCGGGAGCTTCTTCTCGGCCTCGACTACCTCCATTCAACGGGCAAGATCCACCGCGACATCAAAGCCGCCAACGTCCTCCTCACCGACCAAGGCCGCGTCAAGCTCGCAGACTTTGGCGTCGCCGCACAGTTGACCAACATCAAGTCGCAGCGCATGACATTCGTGGGCACGCCCTTCTGGATGGCGCCCGAAGTCATACAGGAGGCAGGCTACGACTTCAGGGCCGACATCTGGTCTCTGGGCATCACCGCCATGGAGTTGGCAGAGGGAGCCCCGCCCTACGCTGGCTCGCATCCCATGAAGGTGCTCTTCACCATTCCGAAGAACCCTGCTCCTCGCCTCTCTGGCGACCAGTGGAGCAAGGACTTCAAGGACTTCATCGCGCAGTGCCTCATCAAGGACCCGGATCGACGAGCGACAGCCAAGGAGCTCCTCAAGCATCGCTTCATCCAACGCGCGGGCAAGGTCGTGGCACTGCGAGAGCTGGTCGAGCGCAAGGAGATGTGGGAGGCTCAGCGAGAGCAGCAGGCGGCCTCACACCCCAAGTACTACGAAGAGACCATGTACGTAATAGAGACTATTTGCATGAGTTGGTCATTGCTAACGTACGCAATAGGGTCGATCTCTCTTCCAGAGCAGAGGAAGATGAATGGGTGTTTGATACTATCCGTCCCCGGACTGCCAACGCTGTTCAACAACAGCAAACCGCAAAGAGACGCAAGGTGGCTCGTATACCTTCGACAGATGCCACGGCAGTCGCGAACATGATGCAGCGCATGGACTTGGACGATGCGCCATTGGGCGATGTGACGGACTCGCCGATGCGGGAACGTAGACGGCCATCGTCGCGGAAGACATCGCAAGGCACAGTGTTCCGGGTCCCTTCTGGAGCCACGCCCACAGCTCGCCGTGTCAGCAACGTGCCGAAGCAGCCTCTAGGTCTTGACATGAGCTTCGGAAACTCGCCGTCGACCGTCCGCCATTTCAAGCGTGTCTCTAGCGGAGAGCGTCGCGCAGCCCTTCAATCGAACCCTCCCAGCAATCCAGCAAACAACCCAGGATTCCAACCCAACCCAGAAGCCCGCACATTTCGACCATCGCCCCCAAACTCGAATCACCCTCTAGACGTTAACAACGAGAACACACCTCCAGCTACCGAGTATCCTCCGATGCAGGTCACAAAGGATGCTCTGTACGGCCGTCGAGCGTACAGCAAGGTCCTCGATGGCGTCTTCCAGGAAGCTTATGCTGACACCGCATTGCCGCACCAGCGAGAAGCAATTGGACGTCTTGGGCAAGCATGGCAGCAGCTCGACGAAGTGGACCCACAGGGCGAGTTCATGCTTCTGAAGATGATGGTGGATCGTCTGAAGAACGACACAAAACTAGCCTCCGCCCTGGGCATTGAGATCACCGCATCCCGCTCGCCACAGAAGCACAACACAAAGACCAGCGAGACGAGTCTGAGCGGCACCACTGTCCACGGCACAAGCACCACCCGCATGCGTTCCAGCACGGCCACACGATCGTCAACATGCATCAACGAGATTGCTGAAGACCTCACTCCTTCCACCACGCCCTTTCAGACTCCCGATAGTACGCCGATGAGCACATCGTCAGGCTCACCCCTCAAGGGGGCCAAGCTCGTTCTCGCACAAAACAACCCGCATCTCAAGTCGCACCGGCGTCGTCAAAGCGCATTCGTGGTTGGCGAGAAGGGCTTCGCTAACGGCAACTCTTCTCCCTTTGACGAGAAGAAGCTGCCAGGCTATGTCGAGAAGGGCATGGAGCAGCAGGGGCTGCTCGCTGACATACTCTATGGCCAATGGATGCACGGCTTGCGGTCCCGTTGGCCGGCCGCGTAATGTCTCTTGATACCGTTATGGTGCTGTTGGCTAGACTCAAGGACTGGTGTTGTTGCATTGTTGCGTATTCACTTCTTGCATATACCATTTTTGCTTGCTTGCTTGCTTGTTTATTCTTTCTACAAAAGCGACTGTCCGCATTTACGTGTCATGGCTCTCGTGTATCTCCCTGAGCGTGTGTGAGTACGGTTCGTCTTGAATTAGCTATGTTCTTTTGGATCAGAAGTTGAGCTTGCTGGCTTGATTCAAAGGATCAATCTGCATCAGCGACGGCGTTAAGTTTGGCATGGGTGTAGGATGAGATCAGCATTGGAGTGGGATTGGGATTGGGATTGGGCATATATAATACGTGTATCATCAACGACGTCTCTATTCTTACAACAGACCTAGAAGCAACCTTGTGTACTCATCTTCTAAGACTTGGTTCATCTATCTTTCGACTTCGGCATTCGATCTACCGACAAGCACACTGTGATCTGCAGCTAAACAATGTAAGCAAATGTACCCCGCAGCCACACCCGCCGCAGCACCACCGTCACATCACCCAATCACTACGCTTCAAACTTCAACGAGCTTCCCCATATGGACGCGACGATGCAGGAAATCCACCGAGAAAGTCTGTGGTGGAGGGATATCCGACATCATGGGACCCACACGTCACATCGTGCCTCTGCCAAGCGCGATGGAATGGAGGGTTAAATAGGGCAAGCGGTGACGCGTGGGATCTCGCGTTCAACGTCTTTGAGTACTTATACTCTGCTGTGAGAAGATGGGCCGAATAATAAGTGGCCGTGTTGGTGCGGCGATTTGGGCGTTGGTGAGCGTTACCGGTGCGCGCTCGGGATATGAATATGTTGATCCGTTGATTGGGACGTTGAATGGAGGTGCGTCGAATCTGAAAATCTGTCAATGGCCTTTTTGTGCTGACGATACCTATCCAGGACATGTATTTCCAGGCGCGACTCTGCCATTCGGTAAATCTTCCAGTCATCGCACAATCGACACTCACGACCATTCTAATCTATACCAGGCATGGCCAAAGCCGGGCCCGACGTGAATGGCGAAAACCAAGGCGGTTTCTCCTCAGACAACAGCACAATTTACGGTTTCTCGCACATGCACGACAGCGGAACCGGCGGGTTAGTAGTTTGATGTACTAAGTGCATGTGAGACATACACTAACTTCGTACACAAGGTCCCCTTCCTTAGGGAATTTTCCCATATGGGCACAATACGGGTGTCCGGGCGGCGACATCAACGGATGCAAATACAGCATGCACGAACGACAGACCCAACGAATCAACGGCACCGTCCACGCGCGACCGGGCTACTTTGACATAACGCTTGCTAACAACATACGCACTGAGATGACAGTAACGAATCACACTGCATTATACCGCTTCACATTCCCAGACGCGCCCGTAACGCCCAACACGCCCTTCAATCCTCACATCCTCGTCGAACTCCAAGATCTACCGCAGACGAGGAGTGAAGCAAACATCACAGTGTACCCCTCCAACGGCCGCATAACAGGTGGTGGAACGTTCAGTCCATCGTTCGGTCAGGGCGTGTACCCCTCGTACTTCTGCCTCGACTTTGACGGCGCCGCAGTGAAAGACGCAGGCGTTTGGGCCAATACGCGCGCCGGAGCCGCCACATCTTTGAAAATACGACCCGGGGATGTAAGGCAGACGCCTAATGCGCGGCCGGCGGGTGGATGGGTGCAGTTTGAAACGCCGAAGGCAAATAATCAGATTCTAGCAAGAGTTGGAGTGAGTTTCATTAGTGAGGCAAAGGCGTGTGCGAATGCGGAGGCCGAGATTCCCAATAATGATTTTGTTGGAAGCGTAAAGTCGGCGGAAGAGGCGTGGCGCGAGAAATTGGATGTTATCGAGGTTGAGGATGGTGGTGTGGATGAGGTGTTTCTGAAAGCATTTTGGAGTGGCGTCTATCGGAGTATGATCAGTCCGCAGGATTATACGGGGGAGAACCCGTACTGGGATTCGGGGGAGCCGTATTATGAGTAAGTGTTTGGTGTGGGAAATGCTTGTGATATGAAGGCTGACTTAGTATGCAGTTCGTTTTACTGTATCTGGGACAGCTTCAGGAGTATACATCCCCTGTTGACACTGCTAGATCCGAAGAGTCAGACGTTGATGGTAAGAAGCTTGTTGGATATCTACGTGCATCAGGGTTGGCTGCCGGATTGTCGGATGAGCCTTTGCAAAGGTAAGTGGTGCGTCAAGGATCGCGATGAAGGAAATGCTGATTGGATCGCAGGAAATACGCAGGGTGGTTCAAACGCTGACATCGTGATCACTGATGCATATCTGAAGAACATCAGTGCGGGAATCGACTGGAATCTCGCATACGAAGCTGTGGTCAAGGACGCAGAAGTCGAGCCTCCGAATTGGGACATCGAAGGCAAGTTCCCATCTCTCCACCATTCGACCATCTACTAATACTACAACAGGACGCGGCGGTCTCACCTCCTGGAAATCCCTCGGCTACATCCCAACCGAGAACCTCGATCTCGACGGCGTCGGCACAGAAACGCGCTCCATCTCGCGCACGGTCGAATACGCCTACAACGATTTCACCATTGCCCTCCTAGCTCGCAGCCTCGGCCACACCGCCGACTACGAAAAGTACCTCGCCCGATCCGGCAACTGGCGCAACATGTTCAAAGCAGATCAGCGCAGCGTCGTCAAAGGCGTCGACACCGGCTTCGAAGGCTTCCTGCAGCCACGCTACATGAACGGCACATGGGGCTACCAGGACCCTATCTTCTGCAGCCCCTTGCTCGACTTCACAGGTTGCTATCTCAACCCCGCCGGACGCGAAACGTACGAAGGCCCAGTGTGGCTGTATACCTTCTTCGTGCCAGGCGACATGGCGACGCTCATCGACACGCTTGGCGGACGCGACACGTTCGTACGCCGCCTTGATTGGCTGCATGAGTCTGGCGTCTTGTATCTCGGCGACGAGCAAGCGTTCCTAAAGATCTTCTTGTATCATTACGCAGGGCGTCCCGCGTTGTCTGCTGAGCGCGCGCACCAGTATATCCCGAGTTTGTTCAACGACACGGTGGCTGGTATACCGGGTAATGACGACAGCGGCGCGATGGGCAGTTTCGAAACATTTGTTATGATGGGGTTATTCCCGAATGCCGGCCAAGATGTGTACTTCATCATACCTCCTTTCTTTGAAAGTATTTCGATTCAGAACGGGCAGACGGGCAAGACTGCGACAATTCGCAACATCAACTTTGATCCCGAGCACCACAATATTTACATCCAGTCTGCGACGCTGGATGGGAAGAGGTATACGCGGAGTTGGCTGCAGCATAGCTTCTTTTTGCAAGGAGGCGTATTGGAACTGACGCTGGGGCCGAGCGAGAGTAAGTGGGGCACGAGGGCGGAAGATGTGCCACCGAGTTTGGGGCCGTTTGGGAAGAATGGGACGGGGTTGAAGAGGGGGTGGGAGATGCCGGGTGTGGAGTATAGATTTGGGGCCGTGGATTTGTGAGTAACGATTTTGTTCGGCATGGTCTTACAGCAATTCAAGTAGGGCAATCGGTGCCTGTAATGGAAGTCAGATCACGTTGCATGGCTGAGAGCATCCAGATACGGTTGATATTGTGCTGTGCCGCAAGTGCGTACAAGGAATTGGCATTATGCGGTAGAGCTGTCCACTGCCTCCTAGAGCAAGGAAAGGAGATGCAAAAACAGCTTTCCTCTTTAAACAAGCAATACATATATCGACTGCGTTGTGTTGTTCAACAGAACAGAGGCAGTGACATGTCCTCAGATGCTCGGTCGCCAGATATGGCCTGTGTGAGCCGAGTAAGCTTACTTTCTCCCGGCTGAGTGCAAGCATCCGTATGACCTTTGCCCCCATCTGACAGCGGTGTCCAACGTCTTTACCGATTGCAGCTTATGCTGCGAGTCGTAGCTTGGCGCACTCTCAACCTTGCTGGACATTTTTGTGTTAAGCTCCGAAGAGGTACTCCACCACTTGCTCGTTTGGCATGTGAAAGCTGGTGTGGAGAGCGCATGAGTTATACATTGTAATGTAGATCGTGCTCGTGCAAGTCGTCCGTAGAAGCTTCAGCGCAGGTCTTTTTCGACGGCAATTCTCCTGATATCGCGCATCGCCTGAGGAAAACTGCGATTCGGTCGGCCTCAAGAATCAGACTGCTGACACCTAGGCGCCAGTGTGACTGGCATCGCCAATCTGGTCTAAAGTTTCTGCAAGTTGTCCGAGTTGATATTATGCAGGGTGGCAGGGAAGACCACTTCGAATCATACCGCGATAAGGGTGCAGGTACTACTAGATCTAGCGGTGAACACATCAGCAATCATAAGTGAAGCGGTATTTGACTCGATGGTGAGGATTCTGCTCATATGTCGTGATATCGCGGTCGTTGTTTTAGGGCTGCCCTGATCGACAGCGGTATATTTGGTACTGGCTGCGAAATGCCTCAATTTGGGGCTTAGCTGAAGTTTTTTTTCAGCTGTAATTGACGCTGGATGCGGAATGTAGGTACATTGTATGCTAAATTAGGAACGCATGCCAATCGAACCAGAGGATCGTGACGGGCACCGAGGTAACGATTTGAGTGGCTGTATTCGTGATTGCTGATAACAGGCTGCAGCTCCAGCTTCGTGCATGCCAAGGGCAGCGTCGGACTCGTTCTTCCAGCGCTGAGTAGGTCCTCACGATGTACCAAGACGTCCTTCAAAACAAACAGGCAGGTGCTGTTGCCGCGGACGACAAAGAAGCCATTCAGGCGTGACGGGAGAGAGGGGAGAGAAGCCGAGCCATCCGAATTTAGCAAGCGGGGCTATGATCGTCGTTCTCATGACACGGGCCCCATCTGCAGAAACACGTTTGAACATCGTGCCCTTGACATCGTGACGTTTGGTAGTGTACCAGCCGGGTTTTGTACGTAATTCACGACGTCTGGACCATCGCGTCTGACGAGAAGCGTGTTGAAAGGGTTTAAGGCCCGCCATGACACCTCAATAGACATCAAAAGAGCGATTGTGAATCTACGATGCAGTCAATGAGAGTGACGATTATTGCGTACCCTGGTGGAGCTTTGCTGCAGACGGTGCAGCAGAAGCTGCATGGTGAAAAAGGTCTGTGTGAGTGGAAATCTTGGCCTCGCTTTGTCGCGGCTGAATGCCACCACGATCGAAGAAGTCCGTTAGACTGCAGATCTGAGAGTCTAGAAAAGGCCCTCCTCCGTTGCGTTGCATGGCAATTGTGAACCATGCAGAAGTCTTGTTTATGCCGCAGACCATCTCATACATCTTGACCAACAACGTGATACTGCAAGCACCGATGAGGCGTAAGAACCGTTTCAACAATCTGCATGCCAGCCCAAGCTGCTGGGGTCGATCGGACAAAGACTTCGCAAACGTTCCAGAAGAAGGAAGGCTGAAGTGGCGCAACTAATTAAGTTTTCAGTTGGCGCACAGACGCTCCAGCATTTAACGATACGACGGCTACATCGTCATCTTCAGCACCAAATGCGTCTTTTCCAAGGACCGGCTTGTTGGACGCTTGGAACGTGGCGACTGCTCAGCGATCCGATCATGATGCGCGATTTAGTCATGAGGTTTTTTGAACTGTCACGGGAAGCACAAAAAACGCCTCGTGGTACACTCGTGCAATGTCATGTAGGTAGAGTGCGTGAATACCTAGGTAGCTTCCGCACCACATATCGAATTTGCGGTATGGCCGAACAGTGTTGGACCAGGGAGATGGATGCAAGGAGCTGAAAACGGCCTGATGGTCAGCGGTGCCCCTGAGCCGTCGTGGCTCCCGCAGACAGAATCTGGGGAAACGACGACGTTTCTTTGGCCAGACGGGTTCTGGCGGTGTGTGGAGCATGACAAGAAAATGGCGCAGTTGAAACGCGGACTGTACTAAGAAGACAAAGTGCCACCAATTACGTTGCAATTATTGGGGCTGATCGAGATGCATGCACCGGTGTCTGGGTTCTGAGCCTATCGCAGGAGCGCGATTCGTGTTGTTTCGGTTGTTGCGGTGTATGCTTGATTTGTGCTCGATCGTGAGAAGCATACCCGACGGCGCCATGTACGTATAAATGATCGCTCTGCCACCCTCTAAAGAAGCAATTCATTACCATCAATCTTCAGTCACTCGAGCTCAATTCAGCTTTACACTCTAGACAAGATCGACTTTGCAGAACTATTCTCATCCAATCCTCGACCATCATCAGCCACTCTTAGCTCTCATAGCAACATGCCTGCTCTTCCATTCAACGCCACACCTTCGGGAACTCCCTCTCCTTCGTCATCTCCAACCATGTCGCCAACTATAGTTCTCCACAGTCCCATTACGGGTATATTTGATCAACCAAACTGAAGCCTTCCGTCTAATCTCAAAACAGGTTATGCTCCTTCAACCAAGGTGCTACACAAGGCGAAAGAAGACACTGCTGAGGCATATAAGAAGAATTATGCTCGCTATCTTGCGGCAACCTTCAATATGTCGTACGAAGCTGCTTTGTCGGAAGCGGACAGCCAGCTCCAGCCTCGTCGTGCGTCGAATATGTCGGAAGCTGAATCGTTACGGGAGATATGATCTTCCTTGCACAGGGGGGTACTACTACGTTGGTCTTGCTGGTGTTAGCGATTTGATTATTCTTGCATGGGAGTTAATGCAGCATTGGGTCGGGGTCATTGGCGCATCTGGTCTGCCATCACAATCAAAAGCTTTGGTTCTTCTTGTGCACCTGCATCGTGAAGCATCACGCTTCTGCTGATGTGAAATACTTCAGGCATCTGAAGTGCTGCTTCGAACAGTGCAATACTGCATGCACCCAGAGCTGGTGAAGAGCAGACGAGTACTGAACCTGCTCGTCACGACCTTGACTCAATAAAAGGCTGACATTGTACGGGTACTTGTACCATCTTGCGAAGTAGGATGTGTCGATGCCCCGCCTCGCCGACGGCGAGAGCGCCTTGACCAGGACTCCACGTGGATCTTGCGGCTCTTCCCTATCGATAGATACACTCAAAATCAACGACAGTCGAGGGTTCCATACCTTACATGGACTCCATCTGCTATCGTGCTACATTTCCGCGTTCTGCACTGCGGTCTGATCGGCTTGACCTCGCGCACAACGCCGTCACGCGCGAGACCGCAGTGGTTCCACTTCGTCCCCAGACCTCGGACTCCAAAAAGAGCAGTCGGGATCAAATCTATGCCCGCAAGCGCTATCATGTCGTTGAGAGCTTCAGTAAAGAAGCTGGTGTGGTGGTCTGTTTTCACAGCAGTCGAACCACGAGACGACGCGTGGCGGGTATCAGCACGCTACTGCAGATGCAGTGCTGACCAGAAGGCGATTGCGCCACCAGATTCCACCACACAGAGTTTCTGCTCGAGAGACACATGATGGGCACGATTGCATCAAGTGTGCCGCGTCTAGCGATCACTATCGATCGATATGTGTTTCCGCAACGCAGCTTGCGTATGATAGCTGACTGATGAGGCAGGTACCGCTGGTACGTACCGCACATTGAGTTGAGTGCCAACAGCCGAGACACTCGGCGAGGGGCTGTGTAACACTGTAGCACCGTATCGACACACAAAGGTCCGGGGAACGGCACAAAAAGTTCTTGGTTTCTTGGGGTCGTCAGCCAAGGATCTTATCGACATGTCAACGACGACTTGAGTCAGCTTACTTTGCTCTCAGATCTGGCTTCGCCGTGCTTCACAACGGAATTACCTAGCCTTGGCTCTTCGGACCATATCGAGGTGTGGTAAAATGACTGTTCGAACGTGAGGATACCGAATTGCGTTGCGAATGTTTCTTGGAGCCATGCAACAGAGCAGAGTGATGAGGAATTCCAAGAAACCTCCACCCTTGGAAGACCCACGTCGCTCGCTAGTGTGCGTGACCCCGCCACATGGGTCCAACGACCCGCCTATAACTGCTTCCCCATGGGCGCCTTGATTCTCTCGTTACAACCAACACCACGCGTGTTTATACGTTATTGAATGGGTGAAACCGTCTTGCCTGCCGTCGAGGAGACCACTCCTACCTTAGACGAACCCCCTATATGTGGTTTTAAAGAGCCGCATATTGCATCCCAAGAAAGGCAACTTGTGCCGATACCAGCTGATGGCGGTACGCCGTCGACGCTACACGCCCCACACACCCTCTCATCCGAAGAGGTTGCACTGAGACTCCATGTTGATGTCAAGTAAGAGGCGCTTGGCTTCCACGAAGAAGACTATTTTGCTGACAATCCCAGCCATGGACTCAACAACGATGAAGCAGAGTCTCGCCTCCAGCTCTATGGCCCTAACAAGGTTAAGGGAGCTGAAGGGCTTTCCATGTGGAAGATTCTCATGAGACAGATCTCGAACAGTCTCACCTTCGTCCTCATCATTGTCATGGCCATAAGTTTTGGCATAGACGACTACATCGAAGGAGGAGTGATCACTGCGGTCATTTGCCTCAACATTGTGGTCGGCTTCTGGCAAGACTACCGAGCTGAAAAGACTATTGAGTCTCTCAAGAAGCTCACTGCGCCAGAAGCTACCATCACTCGCAACGGCGTCTCTGACATCAAGGTCAAAGCTGTTGATCTAGTACCCGGAGACATCGTCCAACTCAGTGTTGGTGGTATCGTACCAGCCGATCTCCGCCTCATCGATGGTATCAATGCCTTCACCAACGAAGCGTTCCTCACGGGTGAATCGATCCCCGTTGAGAAGACCCCTGAACAGAAATTTGACGATCCTGATATGAGCACTGGCGACCGCACCAACCTTGCTTACTCTGGCAGCGAGATGACCTCTGGTAGATGTCGTGGCATCGTCATTGCTACTGGCATGGAGACTGAGGTCGGAAAGATCGCCGTCATGCTCCGCCAGAAAAGCGTGAAGAAGGACCAGGATGCATCTTTCATGAAGAAGATAGCCAGGAGATTCGGCAACGGTCTGAAGACCATCCTAGGTCTTGTTGGCACCCCGCTGCAAATCACTCTCAGCAAGTTCGCTTTGCTTCTGTTCGCTCTCGCTATTCTACTTGCCATTATCGTCTTCTCTGCGAGCAAATGGCAGGTCGGTGGCGAAGTCCTCATCTATGGTATCTGTGTCGCTGTCGCCGTCATTCCGGAGTCGCTTATCGCCGTGCTCACCATCACGATTGCGGTGGGTGGAAAGGCAATGGCTCGTGCCAACGTCATTACCAGAGTGCAATCCGCCATCGAAGCTGTTGGTGGCGTGACAAATATCTGTTCCGACAAGACCGGAACCCTCACACAAGGGCGCATGGTGTCGAAGAAAGCTATCGTGCCAGGCGTTGGCGCCCTCTCTATCGACGAGATTACGGATCCGTCCAACCCAACAAGTGGCTACGTGAGCCTCGATGGCGCCCGTTTAGACCTTGACAATTTCGTGCCCAACCCAACTATGGCCCGTTTTCTGCGGACTATCGCTCTCTGCAACAACTCCAAGGTGCGCCATTCATACGACGACGGCAATGAGGCTTCGGACGAGAAGAAAGGAACCAACATCAGTGACGACGATCGCGACACCGACGGTTCCACCATCCAATCTATATCGAGACCACCGACAGCAATAATGCAAGGTCACGCCGCCGGAGTATGGAAGGCACACGGCGAGCCGACCGAAATTGCCCTCCATGTTCTTGCGTCCCGCTTCAACATGGGCAAGGAAGAAATTCTAAGCACCCACGACATCCACCTCGCCACTGAATTCTCCTTCGACTCAACTGTCAAAAAAATGTCAGTCGTCTACAAGGACAATCAATCCAGTGCCCTCGATGTCTACACCAAAGGCGCTACCGAGTTCATGCTTCCCGTCCTCAACATCCCCGAGCAAGAGCGCGATGAAATCCTCCAGTCAGCTGAGGCAATGGCTAACGAGGGTCTCCGCGTGCTCTGCATTGCTCACAAGAGACTTCCCGCCGGCTCCGACTACAGCGAGCGTGCCGAAATTGAAAGCAATCTGAATTTCGTCGGCCTGGTAGCCATCTACGACCCACCTCGTCTCGAGACAAAGAATGCTGTCCGCGAATGTAAGATTGCCGGCATCACCGTACACATGCTCACAGGTGACCACCCTGGTACTGCCCGCGCCATCGCCCTAGATGTAGACATCATCGACGCCGGCACGCCAAATTCAGCAGTCATGGTCGCTCGAGATTTCGACGCGATGACTGAAGACGAGATCGACGCCATGGAGACACTTCCCCTCGTCATCGCTAGGTGCAGCCCCAAAACAAAAGTCAAGATGGTGCAAGCACTTCATCGACGGGGCCGCTTCTGCGTCATGACCGGTGATGGTGTCAACGACTCACCTGCCCTCAAACAAGCCAACGTCGGCATGGCTATGGGCACGGGAAGCGATGTCGCGAAAGATGCAGCCGAAATGGTTCTCACGGACGATAACTTTGCTTCGATTGTGAAAGCGATTGAAGAGGGACGACGCTTGTTTGATAACATCCAGAAGGTATGCCATTAAATACTGCTCATCTTGGTAATGAGTAATACATTAACAGATATAGTTCCTAATGCACCTACTCATCTCCAACATCGCCCAAGTTATTCTCCTTCTAATCGGCCTCGCCTTCAAGGACAACGACAACCACTCCGTCTTCCCCCTCTCCCCGATTGAAATCCTTTGGGTCAACCTCATCACCTCCTCCTTCCTTGCCATTGGGCTCGGCCTTGAGGAGGCACAGGAAGACATCATGTTGCGGCCCCCGCAGGATGTCGAGGCCGGCGTGTTCTCCAAAGAACTCATCACGGACAAATTCATCTACGGGTTCTTCATGGGCGCTTTGTGTCTATTCTCGTTTGCCATCGTCGCATATGTCGGACCTGGCGGCGGCAATCTAGGATCAGGGTGCAACGAGGGGTACAATGATACGTGCGACGTGGTGTTCCGCGCCAGAGCTACCACGTACGCCACTATCACCCTCTTACTACTCGTCACGGCGTGGGAGGTCAAGCACTTCGCGCGTTCCCTTTTTAACATGTATCCGAGCTCGAACGGGGGTGCTCTCAGCGTGTTCCCAACGCTGTGGCGCAATCGCTTTTTGTTCTTCGCGGTCATGGCGGGGCTGGCGTTTGTGTTTCCGATTGTGTATCTGCCGATTATCAACGAGAAGGTATTCAAACACGGCGCCATTACGTGGGAGTGGGGTGTCGCGTTTGGGTGCGTGGTCATTTACATCTCGGCGATCGAGACGTGGAAGATGATCAAGAGGAGAATGGGGATCTGGAGTGGGGCGCATCGCACGATCAGTCGTGAGGATGCTGAGGCAAGGGCTGGCGTGGCTGCTGGTGTTGTCACGCATGCTAGTGTCGTGCAGGAGAAGTAGGAGGGGAGGACGAATCGGGATCGGAATTGGTGGTGGATGAAACAAATTGATACATGGCAGAGGGAAGACGGACAGAATTGTCGCTCGTTGCTTTGGAGTTGGTGGATCTCTTTGGATTGACCCACGGCCTGTCGTTACAATTGTATAACCACACGCTCGCTACATAGTATGACGTTATGAACGATCATCACGCTGAGCACAGCTGAATGAGCCAAGTCATCAACCATTCACTTCTCATCCTCCACGTTTGCGTCAATTACACTCCTGTCGAGGTTGCTCTCCCAACCTCCACATCCATCGTCTTGACGTCTATCCTTTCCTCCTTTTCGCCGTTCCTCATCGCCCCAAGACCGCTTGCTTCAGCCACGCCATCAGCCTCGAAGTGCTCATCAAGGGCTCCAGTACTATCTGCCTCTTTGCCGCCACGCTCGAATGTATTCTTAACGATTTCTTTCGCCTTGTGTAACACGGAGCTGTCTATCTGCGCATGATCTATAGAGATATCAGAGAGGCGTAGGGATACAAGCGATGAGGGAGGACGTCCGACCGTGTGTCGTTTGGTCTGGGCAAACTTCGTGAGAGCGGTCGGAGATCATGGGTGTGGATTGAATGAAGTTTGGGACTTTAGAGAATTGGAAATGTAGACGACCTATGAGCATTGCGAAGAGAGAGTGAAAAAGAGGAAGTGACATGCACAGCTGACGTCACCCATCGTGGGGGCTGTTTCAGTACGGGGGAGATGTACACATACGAACTGAGGCTGTGTTGCGAGAAGCGTGGAACTCCGCCGTATCGCTCATACATCGCGACAGTTTGGGTATTGAGCAAACAGCTGCTATCTAATACGGTTTATACCGCGCTTTCTCTTTGTCGTCACCCTTACGCTTGTCTTTCTTCTCCTTGCGCCGCTCCTTGCGATCTTTGTCCTTGCTCTTCTTCTTCGCCGGCTCTTCCTCGTCGTCGTCGATCTCCATACTTTCTTCATCTGCTAGCTTCCATGCGCGGATGTGGCTGTCTTCGCCGCATGTGTAGGTCGTACGTGTCTATGGGATGTTAGACGTGGCATAAATGGTTCAAGAAAGAGACTTGCATGTATGTCTGTGTACATATCACGGACAATCTCCTCGCCATGGGCGCCTGGAAGTCGTATGCTGTTCTCTACATCGTAGCTGTACTGCAAAGGGCCACCGGATGTCTTGGTAATGGGGATGAGATTGAGGAGGGCCTCGCTGTAGTACATTGTTAGTTTTGGTCAAGGACTACACATCAATCTTGACATACCTGTGCTTTCCAGCAGCGATGAATGGCTGAGCGCCGATCCAATGCATGTCGACGAGGTATTCGCAGTTGAGAAGCTCTCTGACGTCCCCAAAGACCTTCGGCGTGGGCTCTTCCTCTTCCTCTTTTTGAGACTGCAACGCGTAAAAGCTCATAGTCTCATTTGTGCCCAGGGCATAGATGTCAGTGCCCGGATACATGAAGCCAGCATGCGCGATAGCAGATCCGTGATTGATGACTTGGTACAATGCATCTTCTTCTTCAGCCTGGGATATGTCGAAAATGTTGACAAGCCCATCGGTGCTTGAGGAAAGCAGCAAAGTTGGATGATCTGGATGTAGCTGCAGCGACGTGATGGTGTCTGTATGTGACTCGACAAGAGACAAAGTGGGTGCTGAAGGGTTGCGTTGGTCCCTATAACCTGGTCAGGACAAGCGAATGTTGTGTTTGGACGTGACCTACCACACGTAGACTGGTGACGAACTGGCTCCATCTTCCGGGTTCTCGATACCAGCAGCGATGAAGTTCTTCTGGGCGTCACATACCAATGCCGAGATGAGTTTGTGTGCTAGCATTGTCGTCAACTCGTGTCGTCAAACGTGTTTTATGTCGCAATGACATACGACTCTCGATTTCCAGCGCCTTCTGCCGACTCCTCTTGTCCCAGAATCTCACCATGCCATCTCTTCCTGCAGTCGCTACTACATTGCTCGGCGCATCATTTGCTTGCTCAAGGCACGTTACTTTCTCGTTGACGTTCTTGATGACGCCGTCTGGGAAGAGACTCAAACTCGTTGGATCGAGGAAACGCAACGAGTCGTCTGATGAGATGATGGCCAATTGATCGGTCTTGGAGTATGTGAGCGGGTCCTGCCGCGCCGCCGTGGAGAGCACCTTGTAGATGTACGATTTTGGCGGAAGCCCCGCATTTGAGCTGATACCTGGTGTCGCGGGCATTTTCAATGGTGTGAAGTGTCGCTGTTCTCGGTCACCGTGTGGAGAAATTTGGTGACGTTGTTGTTGTCGTCAGTTACGTGCTAGAAAAGAGCAAAGAATAAGGTGCACAGAAAATTTTGCGCCGTGAAGCGTTGTTTCTGTGGACAGACGCTTCGCTATAGAAACCTCACGCGTAGGCTAGAGCGCCAACATACTTTCATACAACATGATGCTGCCTTGCCATCTTGGGTCTCGAATTGTTGATGCCTCTACACTGAATCTTGTACAGATCTCATCGAAGAGTGGCAGGCGTGCGTTTGCCACAGCCGGCCTCATCACACATCATCCTCGCAACTGCATTGCATCTCATTGTCGCATTCATGAATCTCTACAGAAATGTTGCCTTGATATGAAACTCGCGGAGCCATAGATTTTGACCATACGAGCGATTAACTACGGGCGTCCCTCTTCAAACTCTCAATTGCCGAGTCCACTGACATGACGCCAGCAGACAGATAGGCTGTCACTCCGGCAGCTCAGCGCTTGCGCTCCTTGCCGGCGATATCGAGGTCCGTTTGTAAATTGGGAGAGGAAAGAGGAACAGCCGCCGCGAAAAGTTCTCGGGTGTGGAAGTTGCGCGCTTGGGCCTGCCCTTAGCGCCTTCCAAATATCGCAGCTGTGATTGGTGAGCTGGATTGCCTCGGAACACTGGTTGTCTTTGACGACATCGACGAGACGAACAACACCCACGACAACTCCACAGCACAGGAATCGTTGAAGTCAATTGAGCAGCATGGCTTCGATGCGCGTCTTCCAACTCGGTCTGCGACGGGCAGCGACCCCTGCTGCGCGGTCCAGCCAGCCAGCCGGGCGCATGGTACAGCGGAGGTATGCAACACACGACAACTCTGGCAGCCATCGCTGCTGCTGTTCCCCATGAGCGCATGCAGTACTAATGAAGACGACGTCCAGACTCGCAACCTCCCAAGCCGATGCCGCCGAGATCCTCGCCAAACAGCGCATCCAGCGCCCTGTCTCCCCGCATTTGACCATCTACCGCCCGCAAATCACCTGGTACGCTTCGTCCTTCAACCGCATCACGGGCGTCACTCTCTCGGGCGCGCTCTACCTCTTCGGCTTCGCATACCTTGCTGCGCCGTACACGGGATGGCACCTCGAGACGCAGGCTATGGTCGCCACGGTCGCGGCGTGGCCGGCTGCGGTCAAGATCGGGCTCAAGAGCTTCTTTGCATTTCCGTTCTTCTTCCACAGCTTCAACGGGTTAAGGCATCTGGCGTGGGATCTCGGTGTGGGAATGACGAACCAGGCGGTCATCAAGACGGGGTGGGGGGCAGTGGGATTGACGGCTGTGGTGTCGTTGTATTATGTGTTCGCTGGTTAGGCGAATGATACTCGAGACGGCACGAGACTTCTATGATGGCGGAGGGTCAAGAGCACCCTCTCAAATCAATACGATGAGGTCTTGAAGTTATATAAGCCGTCCGGGTCGTGGCTCTTTGCGAGACATGGAGATTGGAATCAACAATGTACAAGTAACACTTGTGGCGAATGTCAGTATGGTCTACCTATTTAAAATGAGCAGCAACGACATTGTGATGTTTGGTAGGCATAACCTTGGATAGCCCAAGTGACCTGAGCAGCCACCATGTCAAGTAGATACTAAATAGCATGTGCCTACAAGCGGGCCTAAAACTCTCTCGAATCACAACCCGGTCCGTCTAACACCCGCACATTCGATCACGTATTTCTTACCATATCAAGTCTTCCTTTCGTGATGCTGTGCACGAGCCATCAGAAGTCGCGGAGGTTGCGAACGCCGATTTGCACCAGTGCATGTCGGGCAAGCGCACCCGCAGCCGTCGAGCCAATCACATGCCGGCTTGGCTTCTCTCATGGTCAACTGCGTGCCCGTCTTTCTGCGCCGCGAAGCTCAAGTCGCGACTCACAGCCCAGCGCATGCTGGACGCGACCACATCCACACCCCGGCAGTCTCTTCCACCATAACGATTTTAATGACCACACAGGCTGTGTAGCCTGCACTGTCCTTTACTGGATACTTAATCTTCGCCCTGCCGCTGCAATATTCAAGCACACGACTTGCGACCGGCCTCCTAAGCCTTGCGACTGATGCTCTCACACTCGAAGCACATCTTGCGCACCACCACACGAAAGCCGGGCCCTGAGAGGCGCCGTATACGAGCCCAACTGGGCAAGCAGGCCTGCAGCTTCTTACTGTAGAAATTGCAACCATGGCGTCTCATAATTTTGAGGCCATGGCCGCGAAGCTGGACGACCCCAATTCTGGTACACCACACTCGCCATGCTTGTGACGTTTTATGCACGCGCTGCTTTTTGGAGGACGTGGCAAGCTGACTGGAAGTAGATCTGCGAACGAGAGGAACGCAAGCGATCGATATACGGGACAACATCGAGACGTACTGTCAAGGCCAGCAATATGCCAGCTTCCTGAACCACCTCGTCCCCGTCTTCCTCAAAATTCTGGACGGGCCGCCGGTGTTCATATCAACATCGCCGGAGCAGGTGAGAACACAAGTTGCAGAAGAACTACTGCCGTCTGACAGGAAATAGCGAATACGGAACTGCGTTCTCGAGATCCTCCACCGCCTTCCCATGAACCCCGTCGAAGCCATCGAACCCCACGCGGCGAAAATTGCGGACAAGCTTGTTGGTCTCGTCAAGGCCGAGAACGAGGACAACGCAGTGCTGTGCATGAAGATCATCATGGACTTTCTGCGGCATCAGACCAAGGCACTGGCAGATCGGGTGCAGCCGTTCCTCGACCTGATTCAGGAGATGTTCGAGACCATGGAACAGGCGGTACAAGACACATTCGACAAAGACACCCCAGCACCGACAGCACAGGGCGTTCCTTCTACTCCAAACAACCACCAGTTTTCGCAGTCGCCACGACCGAGCTCTCCAGCGACCGCGCTGACCTCTGGTTCGGCGGGCGATCTTGGTTCCGAACATCAGCAGACGCGCATGTTGCTGAAGGGCATGCAGTCATTCAAGGTCCTCGCCGAGTGCCCGATCATAGTGGTCTCTCTGTTCCAGGCATACAGGAACTGTGTGAACAAGAACGTCAAGCTTTTCGTCCCGCTCATTAAAAATGTGCTCCTGCTACAGGCGAAGCCACAAGAGAAGGCTCACGAGGAAGCAAAGGCTCAAGGCAAGGTCTTCACCGGAGTGAGCAAGGAGATCCGCAATCGCGCCGCGTTTGGCGACTTCATCACTGCACAGGTCAAAACTATGAGCTTCCTGGCATATCTTCTCCGGGTCTATGCGAACCAGCTGAACGACTTCCTTCCCACTTTGCCCGATATTGTCGTGCGTCTGTTGAAGGACTGTCCGCGCGAAAAGTCTGGGGCGCGAAAGGAGCTTCTCGTGGCTATCAGGCACATTATCAACTTCAACTTCCGCAAGATCTTTCTCAAGAAGATCGACGAACTCCTGGACGAGCGAACGTTGATTGGCGACGGCCTCACAGTGTACGAGACCATGCGACCGCTTGCATATAGCATGCTAGCTGATCTGATTCATCATCTTCGAGATTCACTGTCCAAGGAGCAAATCCGTCGCACCGTCGAGGTGTACACGAAAAACCTGCACGACACCTTCCCCGGTACCAGCTTCCAAACCATGAGTGCAAAGCTGCTCTTGAATATGGCAGAATGTATTGCCAAGTTGGAGCCTAAGGAGGATGCGCGGTACTTCTTGATCATGATACTCAACGCCATCGGCGACAAGTTCGCGGCTATGAATCGTCAATATCACAATGCTGTCAAGCTTTCCGCTCAGTACAATCAACCTTCCATTGATGCAGTTGAGGAGAATCACATGGCAGTCGAGGATCAGCCACCGGACTGGGACGAGATCGACATCTTCAACGCCACGCCCATCAAGACCTCGAATCCCCGCGACAGGAGCTCGGATCCGATCGCCGATAACAAATTCCTCTTCAAGAATCTGCTACACGGCCTCAAGAACCTATTCTACCAACTGAGAGCCTGTAATCCTCAAAAGATCAAGGACGAGATCGACGTTGCGAATGCTTCGGCAAACTGGCACGAGGTCTCGTTTGGCTACAACGCGGAAGAAGTCGAAGTACTCATCAAGCTGTTCCGCGAGGGTGCAAAAGTTTTTCGATACTACGGCACAGATAAGAGCCCAGAGACTCAAGGCTTGTCACCTGGAGACTTCATGGGCAACCAACACATGATGTCCAGCGGCAAGGAAGAGAAAGAGCTACTGGAAACTTTTGCGACTGTTTTCCACCACATCGATCCGGCTACGTTCCACGAAGTGTTTTCGTCTGAGATACCCCATTTATACGATATGATGTTCGATCATCCGGCGTTGTTGCATGTTCCGCAATTCCTCCTTGCTTCGGAAGCCACGTCCCCCGCCTTTTCTGGAATGTTGCTACAATTTCTCATGGACCGCATAGAGGAGGTCGGCACCGCCGACGTCAAGAAGTCTTCAATTCTACTTAGGCTGTTCAAATTATCCTTCATGGCGGTAACGCTCTTTTCCGCTCAAAATGAGCAAGTCTTGCTGCCACACGTCAGCAAAATCATCACAAAATCCATCCAATTGTCCACGACAGCGGAGGAGCCGATGAACTACTTCTTGCTTCTTCGCTCCCTGTTCAGAAGCATAGGTGGCGGCAGATTTGAGCACCTGTACAAGGAGATCTTGCCGCTTCTCGAGATGCTATTAGATGTACTCAACAACCTGCTGCTCACAGCACGCAAACCTGCGGAGCGAGACCTCTTCGTTGAGTTGTCTCTGACCGTACCTGCGAGGCTCAGTAATCTACTGCCGCATCTCAGCTATCTTATGAGGCCTTTAGTGGTCGCACTCCGTGCAGGATCAGATCTTGTCGGACAGGGTCTGCGCACGCTGGAGCTCTGTGTTGATAATCTCACCGCAGACTACCTCGATCCAATCATGGCGCCTGTCATCGATGAGCTCATGGCCGCACTATGGGAACATCTCAAGCCAAACCCGTATAGTCATTTCCATGCGCACACGACTATGCGCATCCTTGGAAAGCTCGGGGGGCGCAATCGAAAGTTCATTACCGGCCCGCCTGAGCTCGAATACAAGCCGTACTCCGACGACCAGTCATCAATCGACATCCGGCTGATAGGGTCAACCAAGGACCGCGCTTTCCCTGCGGCTATAGGAATCGATACTGCGATAGCCAAGCTGCATGAGATTCCGAAGCTTCCAGCAGCGAAGAAGTCCGACTCTTTCCACAAGCAGCAGGCTTTCCGACTTATCACAGCTCATACCAAGCTTCTTGTTGGCTTTGATAGTTTACCTGATGACTTCGCGCAGCTAGTTCGATTGCAAGCAGAAGATCTGTGCGCGAAGAAGTATGATCTTGGTGCCGATATTTTGACTGCATCCGAGCGGGAGAAGTCCGTCATCAAAAAGAGTGTCGAAGGTGAGACGTTGAAGAAGCTTCTCAAAGCGTGTATCTTCGCTGTATGCGTTCCCGATCTCAAGTCTGATGCGGAGGCTTTCGTAACGCACCTCGCCAGGCACTTCACTTTTCTGGAACTCGGGTCACAATTCGCCACGCTGAAGCACAAGAACAAGTCGTTTGACGTCCATTCTGGCGAAGGGCTAGTCGTGATTGAAAGCGACGTCATTTCCGAAGCTCTCGGCGAGTCTCTCGCATCAGAGCATCCGGCTGTGCGCGATGCTGCCGAGCAAGCCATCATAACGATTCGCGACACAATCAAGGCTTGCTTCGGACATGACAAGGAGCTCGACAAGTTCACATTCTTCAATGAGCTATCAAGTACCTTCTGCCACAACTGTCATGCTGATGACTGGTTCATGAAATCTGGCGGTACTAAGGGCATCGAAATCATGATCAAGCAGCTCGATTTACCTACGTCGTGGCTGGCCACACGCCATTTCGAGCTCATCCGGGCTCTGAACTTCGTCATGAAAGATATGCCAATCGATCTTGATTCAAAGACTCGAATCCAGGCTGAAGGTCTCATCGAAGATCTCATCCGACGATGCCACAAGAAGACGACCAAAGAGGACTTCGACAAGGGCAATAACATCACGCTACGTCTATGTGGACAGCTAGTAGGCGACCTCTCACACATGAACAAGAGTGTGCGAGAAGCGACGCAGAAAGCCTTCCATGTCCTGGCCGATGTTACAGGACTCGGTGTTCACGAGCTCATCATGCCGGTCAAGGACAGACTAGTGGTGCCGATCTGGACGAAGCCGCTCCGGGCTCTGCCTTTCAGCATACAAATCGCCTACATCGATGCTATCACTTTCTGTCTCAAGCTCAAGAACAACATACTGGAGTTCAATGAGCAGCTTACTAGGCTTCTCATGGAATCTTTGGCTCTAGCTGATGCCGAGGATGAAGGACTGGCGACCAAACCATTCGAGCAGCGCAATGCCGAGCACATCATCAACCTGAGGGTCGCTTGCATTCGACTGTTGTCGACTGCTCAGAGTTTTCCCGAGTTCAGCACAACCCCTCCGAATCAAACCTTCCTTCGCATCATCGCAGTGTTCTTCAAGTGCCTCTACTCGAGATCGCCAGAGGTCATCGACGCAGCCAACATCGGATTGTCGGGTGTCATATCCGCGACAAACAAGCTACCAAAGGATGTCCTCCAAAGCGGCCTTCGGCCCATATTGGTGAACCTGCAGGACCCGCGGAAATTATCGGTGGAGAACCTCGATGGCCTGGCTCGACTACTGAAGCTACTTACTAATTACTTCAAAGTCGAGATTGGCACCCGCCTATTAGACCACCTCAAGAGCATCGCAGACTCGAACAGCCTGCAGAAGATCTCTTTCAAGATGATCGAACAGGATCCTAAGATGAAGATTGTAACCGGCATCTTCAACATCTTCCACCTGCTTCCACCAGCAGCTGCCACGTTCCTCAAGCAGATCATCGAGAAGGTCATCGAGCTAGAGACTGCTTTACGACGGACACACTACAGCCCCTTCCGCGAGCCATTGATCAAGTATCTTTGCATGTACCCGAGAGAGTCTTGGGACTACTTCGCACCAAATCTGAGGGAACAAACACAGGGCCGCTTCTTTGCTCAACTGCTCGAGATCGAAGCCAGTGGCGCCTTGCGAAAGCAAGTCATGGAGGACGTACCTAGCTTCTTGGCTGCTATGGAATTTGAGGGCACAGACAAGGAGAAGTGTCAGGCTCAGCTGAACGGCATCCACATCGCCTACGCGCTCAGTCAGTTCGAAGAGTCAAAGAAATGGTTGGCATCAAACGAAGATCTGAGAAAAGGTCTGTTCGAAGCAGCAAAGTCGCTGGAGAAGAAGCTCCGGTCCAACAGCGTCGACGCAGAGCTGCGCCTAGCCACGGAACAAGCTGGCGATCAGATCATGGTCGTGTTCACCACCTACCTTAAGCACGAGCCAAACAGTCTTGACTTCTTCTTCGAGCTCATCGATGCCATCACGTCAGAGGAGTTAAAAGCATCGCCGCGCCTGTACGACTTCATCTACGAGCACATCATATCAAGCGAATCCGTTGATTACTGGAGGACGCTTGTGCACAAGTGCATCGATCTTTACACGTCCCGCAACTCGTCGCAGAAGACCAAGACCTTCTTGTTCCGATACATCGTCAACCCCATCTTTGCTATGGATGTGAAACGCAATTGGGACAGTCTTTTCGATCAGAAGGCAAAGGGCACGAAGCTCATGGATCGCAGCATGACCGAAACCATCCACAACAGACTGTGGAAGCCACAGTCTCTCACTGATACCTCAGAGGAGACTGCACAACTAGGTGTCGACCACTCGCGGATGGAGCTTCTTCAGCTGACAACGTTGCTGCTAAAGCATTATTCTGGTATGATCCAAGAAGCCCGTAAAGACGTTATCAAGTTTGCGTGGAATTACATAAAGCTCGAGGACATTATCAACAAGTATGCAGCGTACGTGCTCATCGCATTCTTCATCGCGGTGTTTGACACGCCGATGAAAATCGCAATCCAGGTCTATCAGGCACTTCTCAAAGCACATCAGAATGAGGGCCGCTCCCTAGTGATGCAGGCACTTGAGCTCATGGCTCCCGTTCTGCCAAAGCGCATGGGAGGTGGCGATCCTAAGATGCCGCGGTGGATCCAGTACCCTCGCAAGGTCTTGTCTGAGGAGAGCTCGAACTTGCAACAACTGATGAGCATCTTCAATTTTATCGTCCGCCATCCGAACTTGTTCTACGAGGGTCGGGAGCACCTATCGAGCATCATCATCACGGCATTAAGCAAGATCGCGCAACCGCCGAACCCCTCCACAGACGCTAAAAAGCTGGCACTCAATCTCATCAGCCTCATCAGGACATGGGAAGAGCGCACGGCAAGTGAAGCTGGAGGCGCAGTTGATCGCGCCTCAGAATCACCACAGGCGACGAAAAGAAAAGCGGACGGTACGGTTATCGCTCCGGGACCGCTGCCGAAGGGTTTTGTTGCTTCGCCTGCCATCCGCATGATGCTGGTCAAATATCTCATTCAATTCATTGCATACCTGCCAGAGCGCTATCCGGTTGCATCGCCCAAGCCCAAGGATGCGACAGCGTCTGGTACACCCCTTCCACTACCCGCAGAAATCTGCAGGAAGGCGGTACAGCTACTCCACGATCTATTGTCGCCACGACTTTGGAACGACCTGGACCTCGACCTCATGCTCACCAAAAAGATTGAGGAGATTCTGCTTACGGAGATGAAGCAAGATGACAAGCCTGAGCAGTTTCACACGCGCATGATCAACACGCTGCAGATTGTGAAGGTCATTGTCAATGTTAGGTCTGACGAGTGGGTGCTGCAACGCGTCCCACAATTCCAGAAGATCTTGGAGAAGCCAATACGCTCCGATCACGCTGATGTGCAGGCCAGTCTACACGCCATCGACGAGTCCGAAGATGGGTCGAGGAACTTACTGCCGACTCTCAAACGTATCCTAGAGGTCATGCCAGAGCCTGTCACTGACGATGAAGGCAACGTAGAGGAGTCGCCGTCGACCGAGTTTGTTAATTTCCTTGGTGCCGTTGCTACCGAAGCTTTGTCGAACGGCTCATATATTTCCGCCATCAACATCCTGTGGACCCTGTGTCAGAAGCGACCGGAAGAGATCGATCAGCACATTCCGCAGATCATGAAGGCCTTCCAAGGCAAGATGGCGAAGGATCACCTTGCTGGCAACATTGGCACTCCTGGTCAGCCTGTTCCACCTGCTATGCGCCCTGAAGGAGCCAACCCACCCACCGATCCCCGCGAAGTCGAAATTCAAACGGATCTTGTTCTAAAGACCGTCGACATCCTCGCCGCACGGATGACCGAGCTAGGTGAGAATCGACGACCATACCTCAGCGTGCTTGCATCGCTCGTAGAGCGTTCACAAGTCAACTCAGTCTGTATGAAGGTGCTTGATCTGGTCGAAGACTGGATTTTCCACTCCGATCAGCCTGTGCCAACACTCAAGGAGAAGACGGCAGTGCTCAGCAAGATGCTATTGTTCGAGCACAGACCAGATACATCGCTGCTCACCCGCTTCTTGGATCTCGTCATTCGAATTTACGAGGACCCCAAGATTACACGATCTGAGCTCACGGTGCGCATGGAGCACGCCTTTCTGATAGGCACTCGGGCACAGGATGTGGACATGCGCAATCGCTACATGACCATTTTCGACAAGAGCTTGAGTCGTACCGCAGCTAGTCGCTTGAGCTACGTACTCGCATCTCAGAACTGGGACACGCTGTCGGACAGCTACTGGCTTAGCCAAGTCATTCACCTTATGTTTGGCTCGGTAGAGATGAACACGCCAGCTCAGCTTCACTCTGAAGACTTCCAGTTGATGCAGCCTAGTGCCTACTTCGGCACTTACAGCAAAGACGCCAGGATTGGAGACGTCATGATCGACGAGGAGCTTGAGAATCTTGTCAACGGACATAGGCGCTTCTGCAATCAACTGTCCGACGTCAAGATCAAGGACATCTTCGAGCCGCTTGGTCATCTGCAACACACCGACAACAACCTTGCGCACGACATCTGGATTGCCTTCTTCCCACTGGCTTGGACCGCACTTACGAAGGATGATCAGAGTGATCTCGAGAAAGGCATGGCGGCGCTTCTTACAAAGGACTATCATTCCCGGCAACTCGACAAGCGACCGAATTGTGTTGCCACCATGCTGGATGCCATTGTTCATGCTCGACCGAGGGTCAAGTTTCCGCCGCACATCATGAAGTATTTAGCACAAACGTACAATGCTTGGTACACCGCAGCAGTATACATGGAGGATTCAGCAATCTCGCCTGTCGTCGATGTGGAGAAGCTCAGGGAGAGCAATCTTGACGCACTACTCGAGATCTACAGCGGTCTGCAAGAGGACGACCTATTCTACGGTACCTGGCGACGACGATGCCAGTTCATCGAAAGTAATGCCGCACTCTCATACGAACAATGCGGCATATGGGACAAGGCTCAGCAGATGTACGAAGCTGCTCAAATTAAAGCCCGAACCTCAGTACTACCCTTCTCGTCTGGCGAGTACATGCTTTGGGAAGATCACTGGGTCATCTGCGCCCAGAAGTTGCAACAATGGGAGATCTTGAGCGACTTTGCCAAGCACGAGAACTTCAATGACCTCTACTTGGAGTCTACATGGCGAGTCTTTGACGCGTGGCAGAACCCTGAGACTCGCGAACAGCTTGACGCTACTATCAAGGCCGTTAGCGACGCCCCCACGCCCCGTCGTGTCTTCTTCCAGACCTTCATGTCTCTTCTCAAACTCCACAACAAGCAAGAGACACAGCCTGAGTTCCACCGACTGTGCGATGAGTCGATACAGTTGTCGATACGCAAGTGGCATCAACTACCCCGTCGGATCACGCAGGCACACATCCCACTGCTCCAGCACTTCCAGCAACTTGTGGAGCTGCACGATGCGAGCGTCATCTGCCAGAGCCTTGCGTCCACTACGCAAGGCAATTTGGACATCAAGTCGCAAGAGCTCAAATTGTTGCTCAGCACCTGGCGTGATCGTCTGCCAAATTTCTGGGATGACATCAACGCATGGCAAGACTTAGTTACGTGGCGTCAACACATCTTCCAGCTCATCAACGGAGTGTATCTCAATTTGCTGCCGCCAAACCAGAACAATGCTAGCGGTAACTCCTTCGCATACCGAGGATATCACGAGACTGCTTGGATCATCAACCGCTTCGCACATGTCGCACGCAAGCACAACCTGCCAGAGGTGTGCATCAACCAGCTTGGCCGTATCTACACGCTTCCCAACATTGAGATCCAAGAAGCTTTCCTTAAGTTACGAGAGCAAGCCAAGTGTCACTACCAGATTCGAGCCGACCTCAACAGCGGGCTAGATGTCATCAACAACACCAACCTCAACTTCTTCGGTCCTCAACAGAAAGCCGAGTTCTATACGCTCAAGGGCATGTTTCTCGCCAAGCTTGGACAGAAGAATGAAGCCGGAGAGGCTTTCGGTACAGCGTTGTACTTCGATATCAAGCTGCCGAAGGCATGGGCAGAGTGGGGTCGCTACAATGACATGCTGTTCAAAGAGGAGCCACAGAACCTGGAAAAAGCAGAAGCGGCACTCAGTTGTTACCTTGAAGCTGCAAGCCAATTCAAGAACGCCAAGTCGAGGAAACTGCTTGGGCGTGTGCTTTGGTTACTCAGCTTGGACAACCCGGAGCGCAAGCTCGCCGAGAAGTTTGAGGAATTCAAGGGCGACACACCAGCGTGGTACTGGATCACGTATATTCCTCAGCTGCTTAATAGTCTTTCGCGGCAAGAGGCGCCAATTGCAAGGTCAATTTTGGGCAAGCTGGCAAAGACCTATCCCCAAGCACTGTACTGCCATCTCCGTACGACAAGAGAGGACATGGTGGTACTGAAGAAGAACCACGAACAGCAACAAGCGAAAGAGAAGGCGACAAAGGCAAAGACACAAGGTCAAGGCTCACCAGCGGCGAAGCAAAGCTCGCCCGACGCTCGACCCGCATCTTCGAGCGGAGAGAACAAGTCCGCTACCAACGGTTCGCCAAATGGCAACGTCAAGACAGAAGGTGGTCAACAAGAAACTCCGAATGCGACCGCCAACGCGGCTACGGATACGCCGCCAGCACCGAAGAAGCCATGGGATCATGTTGAGGAGATTAGCGCGATTCTCAAGACCGCGTTCCCACTTTTGGCTCTTTCCATGGAGACGATGCTTGATCAGATCCAGAAAAACTTCAAGTGTCCGCCAGACGAAGATGCTTACAGGCTCATCGTGGCGCTGCTAAACGATGGACTGTCATACGTCGGACGTCAACCCAACCTGTACGCTCGTGAGATTAAGCTACCAAGTTCGACCGAAGCCAACATCACGCGTTTCGCTGAGTCGGTATTACCACCTCACATTCGCAAGGCGTTTGAGCGGGACTTCGTCACAAATAAGCCAACTATGTACGAGTACATCCAGAAGCTGCGCGTTTGGCGGAATCGCTTTGAGGAGAGGCTTGATCGCAGGAAGACCACCGTTCCGCTTGAGCAGTACACGCATCAGCTCAGCGAGTTCCGCTTCCTCAAGTTTGATGACGTGGAGGTTCCTGGACAGTATCTTCAGCATCGCGACAAGAACTCCGATTTTGTGCGCATTGAGCGGTTCTTGCCGGATGTTGAGCTTGTGCGCGGCATTGGTATATGTCACCGCCGTCTCAAAATTCGCGGTCACGATGGTAGCGTTCATCCGTTTGCTATTCAATATCCAGCTGCAAGAATCTCTCGACGTGAAGAGCGCATCCTGCAGCTGTTCCGCATCTTCAACGGCATACTAGCGAAAAGGAAGGAATCGAGGCGGCGCAACCTGCAATTCCATCTCCCGCTCATGGTGCCAATCACCCCAAGCGTCAGGATGGTTCAGGATGATGCGAGCTACATGAGCATGCAAGGCATCTATGAGGACTACTGCCGTAAAAACGGCATCAACAAAGATGAGCCGGTGCTTTTCTCAATCGAGAAGTTGCGCGCTCTACAGCCTGTGAGTCTCCGCTACGGTCTTCACAATGACCAATGGCACCCCTCTCCCACGACGGCGAAGACTGATGGTGATCAGAAAAACATCGATCATGCGAATAGCATTCGTCTCGAGACGTTCGCTGCCGTGCAGGAAAAGTACGTCCCGCCCACTATCTTGCAGGACTTCTTCCGCGCCACGTTCCCTCACTTCTCCGACTTCTGGCTTTTCCGGCGCACACTGTCGTACCAGCTCGCGGCGCTCACATTCATGACGTACGTCATGCACATGAACACGCGCTTCCCGCAGAAAATGAGCATCTCGCGGTCGTCCGGTCGCGTCTGGGGCTCTGAACTCATCCCCAGTATGGCCCTCGGCAAGCCCATTCTGCATAACTCCGAACCCGTACCCTTCCGCCTGACGCCCAACCTGCAAACTATGATGGGCCCGCTCAACATGGAAGGCATATTCGCGCCGGCTGTCATGACGGTCGCGCGCAGCCTCATCGAGCCCGAGGGCGATAGCAATCTGGAGATGCAGCTTAGTATCTTCATGCGCGATGAGATGAATCACTGGTACACGAGTCAGCACAAGGCGAGTCAGCTTACGCCTGATGTGCTGAGGGAGAGTGTGCAAAATAACAGCGAGATGGTAGTGAAGCGCGCGAGTGCGCTGGGTGGATTGCCCACTGGTGCAAATTTGCCGGCGAATCAGACGGTGGTGGATCTTGTGGCTGTGGCGGTGGATCCGAGGAAGCTGAGTGCGATGGATCCGCTTTGGATGGGGTATTTGTAAAGAATTGGAAGATGATGTGCTTTTATGGGAAGCGAGGCGTTGAAAGAAGAAACCAGGACATATTGTGGGAAACGTTTTGCATGTGGGGTGTTTGGGGTCAATGTGTATTCCGTATGTTTTTGAAGTGCTTGGAAGCACGATGTATTCTTGTCGAGTAGTCATAACGTCAATATCAAAAATGACAGCACAGCTGCGTTTATCACATTCTCTTATGACACACGCTGCATTTTTGCTTATTACTAGCTACATAGTCCTTCCACATTGATTCACAAAACGAAAAGCAACGCTGACTCAGCACTCAGCCAGAGCCATACGCCCAAGACGGAAGCGCAACTCCACAGTCCCGTCGACCCACCAGCCACTTCTGATAGTTCCGCAACACAAAAGCCGGCAGCTGCTGGGGTGACGGCCGTCGCAATGGCTGGTTCTGCAAGCACCGCTCCATAACCGTGCGCATCGGCGCGGACGCATTCTGCAAAACCTTCGGACCGGGAACCTTTTGCGGTGATCGATTAGCAAGACAAAGTATGATGAGACCCAGCGAGTAGATGTCGCTACGATCAGAGAAGTGCGGATGTTCTGGAGGCACGAAGTCGTGGTCGACGGGAGGAGCTTGGCCTGGCTCAGCGTTGCCGGCGCGGACTTCTGAGCCGAAGACTGCGCATCCGAAATCTGCGAGGAGAAGCGTTGGGTAGGGCAAGTTGTCTGAGCGGTTTTGCCATGTCATGAAGATGTTGGAGGGCTGTGAAGCAGTTAGCGTGTGTGCTGCAGTATGTTCTTACATGGGACACTTACCTTGAGATCGCGGTGAAAGATAGGATCCCAGCCATGCTTGCGTGGAACATCCGTACCGTTTGATGCATGCTGTCGTGTGGTGCGCGCGTCCTGACCTGTCTGCAGGTGTGCAAGTCCTACAGCGCAGTCGCACAGTATCTTCCAGACAAAACCCTCGTCAGGAAGGGCAGTCCGATGGTCTCGAAAGCGAGTGATTAGTGCGTCCAGGGAGCCAAGTTCGGCATGCTGCATAAATAAGCTTCCATAGCTTGTGTTGCGATACTCTAGAGTGTAGCTGTGGAGAGCGATGATGTTGGGATGTCCGTCGCATTGTTTCATGGCGTTGGCTTCGGTCTCCGCGTCTCCTTTGTCTATGGCTCGAGGATGTACTCGCTTCTCTACGCAAATTGTCCCAGTTCGGTGGTGACGCGTGAGAAATATGCCTAAGTTACATGCTCCGCCGACGCCCTGCGTGGCTTCGTTCAAGGGTGTGAATTTGGAGCGGATTGACATATTTTATAGCGGTTGAGGTTCGAGCCTTGGTTGTTCTACGTTTGGTAAGAATGGGGAGAGGAAAGTGGTACAACCATGATAACTTGCATGGCTGCGAGCACAGTGAAATGATCAAGTGCATCAGAAAGGTGATCTCACGCGGTAACTCAGGTTCACAGTAGCAATGAGGGAATTGCGGTAACAATTCATCCTTTTCAATGGACAATGTTTGGGAACATGTAGAATATTCGTTCTTGAGTAGTGGTCAATGACCAAAAGCCCAAGAAGGCAACGATTGCCCACAGTCACGCCGTCCTGCTATCCAGCTCTGATAACCCCACCACACCAGCGACGGCAGTTCCTGTCGAGACGGACGGTCACGTTCTTGAAGCATCATGCACTTGCCTACTACAGTTCTCAGAGGCGCCGACGCTCCCGCAATAGCTGAAATACCGGGAGGTGATTGGGTGCGGTTGGCTAGGCAAAGTGTAGCTAGGCCCAGGGAGTACACATCGCTTTTGTCCGAGTAATATGGGTGTTCGGGGGACGAAAATGTCGGATCATTGCCAGGGACTTGACGAGGGTCACCTCGACCGGCAAGCACTTGCTCGCCGGTGACAGCGCAGCCGAAGTCTCCCAACAACACAGTGGGGTACTGTTTGCCGTCGAAGCCAAGCGAGTCAGCCCACGTCATGAAGATGTTTGACGGTTTGATGTCCCGATGCCAAATTGGATCCCAGCCTGGCAGGACTGGCACAGGTCGGCCAGCTCCAGCAAACCGGCGTACATCCCGAGCTTTTTGGCCCGTTTGCAAATAGGCCAGCGCGGTGGAGAGGTTCCAGAGTATCTTCCACGCGAAGCCTTCATCTGGTAGCGCAGTCCTATACTGTATGTAGCGTCCGATGAGTGCATCGAGAGACCCAAGCTCGGCGTGCTGCAGGTAGATTGAGCCATAGCCAAGACGGTGATATTCGAGATCGTAGTCTTGAACGAACACAATGTTCGGGTGGCCGTTACATTTTTGCATAACTTTTATCTCGTTGTGCGTGTGGCCCTGATTTATCAAATCTGGGTATGCACGTTTCTCTATGTAGGTATACTTTGTCCGGTGATGGGTCACGACCATTATCCCCATATTTACGTTGCCACCCACACCCTGTGTCGCTGCTTCCACCGGAGTGTATTTCGATCGAGCTGATGATCGGACCGACATGGTTGCGGTTGCGATAGAGATAGTGTGCAGTAAAAGTTGTAGGTTGATATTGGGATTGAGGTGCTGCGAGGAGGGCGATTCAGTTAGTTGTATTCCGTGGCTGGTGTAGTGGAATGATCAGGCGCATCAGCGATGTGATACCACGATAGAATGGATGCAAGTGAACGCATGATATTTTGGTGTCACAAAAACAACAACGTGGAGTGATTATGTCACCGGATATGCCACCACGCGGCAGCCTACGCGCATAGACATTATACTACTACCGTGGTTGTGACTGCAGTGAAGCCCACGGTTAGAGTGCGCATAGCACGGCGAAGGTAACCTTGCAGCGCATCTGATATTTGGCGCTGTCATGTTGATGTTCGTATGGAAGGCCCTGGTAGTCTCATGCGGAAAGTGAAACAAATGCGTGGTTTGGTGAAGTCCGGGTGAATTATCTATCTCCTCCAACAGTGACCAATGTCATCGTGACTTTTCAGCATCGACAACCAGTAGCATTGAGACTCGTGTCAGTAGATACAGCGCACTGTCTGTGCGCCACCGACGAGCCACGCCGGCGTGCCACTCTCAACACAGACTTCAACAACTCGTGCTTGCATGCTTGGAGGTCGCCTGCATCCACCAAACCCTCAGGCAATAGCCACCACGCCCAGACTAAACGGTCTGAGGTTGAGGTAGTGGACCATGGTCTACCACAATATTATCTTGCGCTCCCCTCTGGATTAGCAGCTCAGCAACGGTGTGATGATAGAAATGTTTCGCATAGTAAAGAGGAGTAGAGCCGTATTCGTCGGGTCCGTCGACTTCTGCTCCGTGATCAAGAAGCAGCTCCACGATGTCGTACATTCCCAAGTAAGCGGCGAGGATCAAGAGAGTACGTCCCTGGTCGTCCTTTTGCTCCACATCAAGCTGCGGATCTGCTTCGAAAAACCACTTCATCACGTCCGAGTGTACGCGATCGCTGACGACTGCATGGACTAGCGAAGGCCTTCCATCCCCGGTGGTGAGATATGTGGAATCCCGGTACAACACTTTCGCGAGCTCTAGTTGGTTGCGGAGACACGCTGAGCGGAACGGCGTCAGACGCAGATGGTCTGCGATCCCATTCCTGTTGGCTCCGTGCTCTAAGAGTAGTTTGACGATCTGAATGTGACCGAAATTCGCCGCCGCGCCGAAAGGCGTCCTTCCATATTTACTTGTAGCCGAAACATCTGCGCCGAGATCGAGCAGATACTGGACGGTTTCCAAATGGCCGCCTTCGCAAGCTAGGATCATAGGGGCCTGATTGCCGTGATCGAAGATGTTTGGATCGGCTCCTTCTTGAACCAGCAGTTTGAGTGTTGAAAGATTGCCATGAGCGGCAGCCCTGAAGACTGGCGTACGACCGGAATGTTTCGCGTAGTTGACATTAGCTCCGAAGTGTAAGGCTAGACGGAGAGAATCATTGTTCCCATGTGTCGCGGAATAGAACAGCGGTGCAGAAAGATCTTCGCAATAGAGGGCCCTTTGATGTATTTGGCGAAGCACTTTGTTCACAGAACATAGAGTACCTCGCGACGATCGCGGCAAATGACTGCCTATTTCAAGTTGTAGTTCTACCGGCAATGCGAGGAAAGACATGGTGGAGAGAGTGAGGCATGGCCATCGGTTGCATTGCGCTTGATGGACATTGGGCGTCATTGCCAAGCGGGCTAGTAGAATTAGTTCGTATGTCATCCTAGGCACCAAAGAAACACTTTCGTCCCCCGGGATAGTTAGGACAAAAGTTCTTGCACAATTGAATTGAATCGCGCAGTTGAAGTAATGATGGACACATCAGCTGTGCTTAAGGTGTCATGTGATTGAAATGCGGTTGCAGTATTTTCGCACACCTACAGCCCCTACGTCATATCCATACACTGCTTGATCCCCCTGAGTCTTCGACATTTGACTTGAGCTTCACTGCCAATCCCACCCTCTGCCGCTTTCGTTAACATTCTCAAGATCGCTATCTGCTCCACCGATACCGTAAATCAGGTAGTTATCGTCGCGCAGGGAGAGTTCGTCGCTTCATCCATTGGCTGTAGAATTTGCTAGTGTGATTGGTTTAAATCCCTGTTCATCGGACTCTAACTCTACCCCTCCGACGAACTCTACCTGATTTACGGTAGCTCCGTCGCTGTCCAACTCGCCCTTGTCGTAGTCCTCAAGCTCTTCGTAGTTTTTAATGACAAGCTCATTAGTCTCGTGTTCTTGCTCTGCGGTGTCCTCAGCCTCGGAGTCATCCTTGCTACCCAAGGCGCTTTAGCTATCGCTGTCCCGGTCGGTGTCGTCCTCCGTATTTGAGAGACTCGGATCGCCTTCAGACAAGTCGACGCGATGATCGTACTCGAGTGAGTCGTAAAGATTGGTATTGTCGGAGGGACCGAATAGCCTTTTAGCTAACAACATGTTGTCATGAACGCCCACGTTCCAAAGCGCGCCTTCAACTGCACCCAATCCTTGTTCAAAGTCCAGGCTTAACGACCAACCTTCTTTGATTTCACTCCTCGTATTCGATATCCAAGCGTGATCAATAGATCGAGGTCTAGACAGACGCTTGAAGTAGGTTCTACTTCGCATGAACGTGTGCCAAAGGGTGTAGAACTGATGTGGGGAGATGGGCTCGTCAAGACCCCCAAACACAAGCACCAGGCGCTTCGTGTGTTCCATCCCAGGTGGTACGCACCGCTTCGGAGGGGCCAAGTACCGTAACAGGGTACAGTATATGAAGCGTACCGTGCTGGGTCCAACTGCGCCCAACAATGTGCTTTGAGTGATGAGCTTGAGCCTTGACCAAGGGAAGCTCAACGCGTGGGAGAGACTCCGTGCCAGCTTCCATATCGATAACTTGAGTACCTTGTAGGACAGCAATGACTGAAAGGTGGAGTCTATCGGTAGGGTTATGCAGATGTCTGTATCCTCCGCTCGGGCTCTTATGCTCGGATGTAGCGTCATTCCAATCGTACCATCTTCCAAGCTGGTGGCTTCCCACTCGAACTTTGCCCAGAGTAAAGGTCGTATCTTCGGCATGTACTCTGTTTCCAAATCCCGGTTCACCTTGCAGCAGCTGTGGAAGAGTCCGGCGATGTCTGACACCGGGCCATTGGCGAGACACTCCTCAATGAGGTAATCGTATACCTGAAGCCGAAGCTCCGTCGGCAGGCACAGGAAGGCGCCTGGCTCAGTAGTGGTCATTGCGTTGCTGGTCGTGTATATGTTGATTTCATGTAGTGCTAGTTACGTAGAGAAAAGATGTAGGTAGTTCACAGGGGTATTTAGTTTCGCTGGCCGATGTGACCGAAGCATGCTCGGAGAGTATGTGCCTGAATCAACAAACTGGTGTAGTCGTGCGGTAGATAGGGGAATTGAATGTGTTGCGGACAACGTTGAGTGAATAGCAGGAGAGCTGCAACCTTGAAGGAGAGGGGGCTAGCTAGCGTGAAGTTCAGTCTTGGCACGTTACGCGCATGACATCTTTCGCCGTGCCACTCAAGTCTTCTCACCAGCTGAGTTTTCGAGCCGTTAGGTAGCCGCTTCATCTACTGAACATAGCATGTCTGCACGCCCATTCGAGGTATTGAATACGAAAAGACACACGCCCGAAGCTTAATTTTATTAAAGTCCTCGGGCTGTTGTGGTCCCGCATCAGCGAAGCTCTTCGTGAACGCAACATCACCCAAGTGTTACACAATTTACTTCGACGATTGCATGTTAATTCATAGCTTGTTATCGCGCCATTTTCTTCTCACTCCGAGTTCTAATTTTTTGGAGTCATGATCGCATCGTCCTCGAGCTCACCGTCCTTCCTATTAGCACCTCATGAGCCACAGCACTTCAACTCTATGTCTGTATCACACTGCCACACCGCTTTCTACAACAGAAGGTCTTCATGGCCCTATTTCCCACTCACTTAGGTGACGACGTCGTGGTCTTCGACGATGCGTGGTAGCCTGCGGGGACTCTTGGTGAAATTGACATCGGCCCTGACGTCCTCCATATCAGTGAACAAATGGAGCGAGCGGAGCATGAGAATTGTATCTTTTAATTTCTAGAGCGCCCCTTTGGCCATCTGAAGGTCCTTCCGAAAGTCACATGTCATCTTCCATCCTGGATTGTCGCCGTCGCTTGCCCTAGATATCCATGCTTGCTCGGCGCGTCTAGGTTTGCCAAGGCTCATGCAGTGAATACGCGAATCGAAGTAGGTGCCAAACAGGTATGCGTATATTGTGCGAGACACGTCGCCATGGTTGACGTTTGTGGATGGTCGTCAGTGAAAAGGTGAGCCAGCTGGCGCCAGCAGCTCACTGGCAAGATTGGCAGGCGTGGTGAAGCTGAGTGACGTTACACGTTTTCCTCGGTACCTCACGGAACCACGCCTTTCATGCTTTTATATCAGGCTGAGTGCTAGAATCTTGAGGATTTATGTTTAACGCCTGTAGTACAGTTGAGG
>Ga0265797_10000570_pt1 | contig 67118 bp, 61 predicted proteins | sample P2T30metagenome_FD_192433 | JGI IMG/M metagenome (GOLD analysis project Ga0265797, IMG submission 192433) | Plant litter microbial communities from East Loma Ridge, Irvine, California - P2 T30 | ecosystem: Environmental > Terrestrial > Plant litter > Unclassified | place: USA: California...
TTCTATTACCAGGTCAATATCCCCATGAAGGATGCAGCCATCCTCGCCAACTGCCCCGACCGGGAGGTACGGCGCGAGTGGATTCAACGGCTGCTCGATCACGACGGCGCGCCAGGCGAGGACGGAGGCATCGAAGCCTGGCTTCGGCTGGGCCAGGCGGTGGGGCTGGACCCCGACCAACTGCGTTCCCAGGAGCTGGTGCTGCCCGGGGTACGCTTCGCCGTGGACGCCTACGTGAACTTCGCCCGCCGGGCCAGCTGGCAGGAAGCGGCCAGCAGCTCGCTGACCGAGCTGTTCGCCCCGCAGATCCACCAGTCCCGTCTGGACAGTTGGCCGGCCCATTACCCTTGGATCGACCCCGCCGGCTATGAATACTTCCGCACTCGCCTGGGGCAGGCGCGCCGGGACGTGGAGCACGGGCTGGCGATTACCCTGGCGCACTACACCACCGCCGAGGGCCAGCAACGCATGCTGGAAATCCTGCAGTTCAAGCTCGATATCCTCTGGAGCATGCTGGACGCCATGACCATGGCCTATGAACTCGACCGGCCGCCTTATCACAGCGTGACCCGCGAACGGGTCTGGCACAAAGGGATAACACTATGAGTTTCGACCGTAACCAGGTACCGGCCTGGCGCCCCGGCTATCGTTTTCAGTACGAGCCCGCGCAGAAAGGCCACGTGTTGCTCTACCCTGAAGGGATGATCAAGCTCAACGAAAGCGCGGGCGCCATTGGCGGCCTGATCGATGGCCAGCGCAATGTCGCGGCGATCATCGACAGCCTGAATGCACAATTCCCGGGTGTACCGGAGCTGGCCGACGACGTCGAACAGTTCATGGAGGTGGCGCGTGAAAAGCACTGGCTTCAGCTCGCCTGAGCCGTCGGTGGGGCTGCCGCTGTGGCTGCTGGCGGAACTGACCTACCGCTGCCCGTTGCAGTGCCCCTACTGCTCCAACCCACTGGACTTCGCGGCCCAGGGCAAGGAACTGACCACCCAGGAGTGGTTCCGGGTGATGGCCGAGGCGCGGGAGATGGGCGCCGCCCAACTGGGGTTTTCCGGGGGCGAGCCACTGGTGCGCCAGGACCTTGCCGAGCTGATCGGGGAAGCGCGGCGGCTGGGGTATTACACCAACCTCATCACCTCGGGCATCGGCCTGACCGAAGCACGCCTGGACACCTTCAAGGCCGCCGGCCTGGACCATATCCAGATCAGCTTCCAGGCCAGCGACGAAGATGTGAACAACCTGCTGGCAGGCTCGAAAAAAGCCTTCGCGCAAAAGTTGGCCATGGCGCGGGCGGTGAAAGCGCGCGGATACCCCATGGTGCTGAACTTCGTAACCCACCGCCATAACATCGACCGCATCGACCGCATCATCGAGCTGTGCCTGGCCCTGGAAGCCGACTTCGTCGAGCTTGCCACCTGCCAGTTCTACGGATGGGCACAGCTTAATCGCGTAGGCTTGCTGCCCACGCGCGAGCAACTGCAGCGTGCCGAACGTATCACCAATGAATACCGGGCGCGGCTGGAAGCCGAAGGCCACCCATGCAAGCTGATCTTCGTGACGCCCGACTATTATGAAGAGCGCCCGAAGGCTTGCATGAATGGCTGGGGCAGCATTTTCCTGACCGTGACCCCGGATGGCACTGCGCTGCCCTGCCATGGCGCCCGCCAGTTGCCGGTGCAGTTCCCCAATGTGCGGGAGCAGTCGCTGGATGATATCTGGTACCGTTCCTTTGGCTTCAACCGCTTCCGAGGCTACGACTGGATGCCAGAGCCGTGCCGCTCTTGTGACGAGAAGGAACAAGACTTCGGCGGCTGCCGCTGTCAGGCGTTCATGTTGACCGGCGATGCCAGTAACGCAGACCCGGTGTGCGCCAAGTCCGCTCATCATGGCGTGATCCTGGCGGCGCGGGAGGAAGCCGAGCGCAGTACCACTCCTATCGAAGGGCTGACTTACCGAAATGAGCGAAACTCACGCGTCATCGCCCGGGGCTGAACCCCTCGGCGCACCGGAAGTGGTTGCCGCTGGCCGCGACTTCGCAGAACTGGCGACCAGCGCCGCCGGGCTGTTCTGGAATGAATTTCGCCCCGAGGAAGGTACTTGCCGCCTCTACCGCTGGCATGAGGGAGCGGTTACCTGCGTAACCCCTCAGGGCTTCAGCGTGCGCAGCCAGGTGTATGAGTACGGCGGGGGTAGCTTCTGCGCCGCTCCGGACGCGGTGTTTTTCGTGAATGAAAAAGACCAGCAGATTTACCGGCAAGCCGTCACGCCCAGGGCTGAGCCTGAGCTGCTGAGCCAGGGGGGCTGTCATTATGGCGGCCTGGCGTGGCATCGCGACCTGGTATTGGCGGTGGAAGAACGCCCCGGCGTGCCCTACCCCAGCCACCGCCTGGTGGCGATCGATACCCTCAACGGCGAACGCCAGGTACTGGCCGAAGGGGCGGACTTCTACGGCGCAGGCACGCTCAGCCCGGACGGCAAGCGCCTGGCTTGGGTGGAATGGGACCGCCCTGAACAGCCGTGGACGCGCACGCGCTTGATGTGCGCCGAACACTCCGGCGGCAAGGGTTGGGGCACACCCGCCTGCATCGCGGGCGACCGAACCGCCGAATCCCTGCAGCAGCCACGGTTCGACAACCACGGCCGCTTGTATTGCTTGAGCGATCGTGAAGGGTTCTGGCAACCGTGGGGCGAAACGGCCGATGGCTGGGCCATGCTGCCGGGGAAAACGGCGGACCACGCCAGCGCGCCCTGGCAGCTTGGGGCCAGCAGCTGGTTGCCCCTCCCTGAAGGCGGATACGCGGCGAGCTGGCTGGAAAAGGGCTTTGGCTACCTTGGCGTAGTGGGCGCTTCGGGTGAGTGCACCGACTACACCGGTAACTACACGCGTTTTCGTGGCATCAGCGCCACCGACGAGTACCTGTATGCCATCGCTGCCTCCCCGGTGTTGCCACCCGCCGTGGTGGCGATCAACCGAGCTACGCGGGCGGTTACCCTGCTGGCGGGGGCCGAGCCACTGCTGCCAGCATCAAGAATCAGGGCACCCAGGCCGTTCACTTACCCCAGCGGCGACGGCGAGGCGCATGGGTTCTTCTACCCCGCCTCTGGCGAACCCGCGAACGCGCCTTTGCTGGTATTCGTTCACGGCGGGCCTACTTCGGCCTGCTATCCCGTGCTGGATCCCCGCATACAGTTCTGGTGCCAACGCGGCTTCGCCGTCGCCGACTTGAACTACCGGGGCAGCAGTGGTTATGGCCGGGCCTATCGGATGGCGCTGCGGCATAACTGGGGCCTGTCCGATGTGGAGGATGCCGGGAACGCCGTTGCCTGGCTGCGCGCCGAGGGCTGGGTCGATGAGGCTCGCGCGTTTATCCGGGGTAGCAGCGCCGGTGGCTACACCACGCTATGCGCCCTCGCGTTTCTCGATATGTTCAGCGGTGGCGCCAGCCTGTATGGCGTAAGCGACCCGATGACGCTGGCGCGCGAGACGCACAAGTTCGAGGCCGACTACCTCGACTGGCTGATCGGTGACCCGGATCAGGACGCCGAACGCTATGCCGAGCGCACTCCGCTGCGGCACGCCGATCGTATCCAGGTGCCTGTAGTGTTTTTCCAGGGCGAATTGGACACAGTGGTGGTGCCGGAACAAACCGCGGCGATGGTCGCTTCGCTAGGAGCCAACGGCGTACCGGTAAAAGCGTTCTACTACTCGGAAGAGCGCCATGGCTTTCGCCAGGCGAAGAACCTGGCGCATGCGCTGGAGCAGGAGTGGCTGTTCTACAAGGGGCTGCTTTAGACGCTGTACGAAAAGTGGCCGAGCGCAGCCACCGTCTTTACAGAGGCTAGCGTTTGGCGATGATGTACACGGCATGCACGATGCCCGGTATGTAGCCGCACAGCGTGAGCAGGATGTTGAGCCAGAAGGCGCCACCGAAGCCCACTTGCAGGAAAACGCCCAGCGGCGGGAGAAGAATGGCGAAAATGATGCGGATCAGGTCCATGGGGTAATGCCTCCAGAAGGTATACCTCAAAGACCTTGGCCCTGCGCCGCGGTTCAGCGAATGGGCGCCTGTCGTCTGGACTGCACCGCTCAGCGAAGCTCACCAATAATCGCGTAGAAACAAGAAACCCCGCCGAGGCGGGGTTTGCAGACTTGTTTCCCTGACATCCATATCGTCCCGCCAACCTTGGCAGTGATCCTTTTCGTGTCCCTTTTCTGTTCGGCGCTTCCTGCGCTACGTCCATGTGCACAAGATACGCACCGCAGCGGCCGGCGCCAATCAGCTATCGACACCGGTGCGTGTAAGCGATGGCTTACACGCTGTCAGACAGCGAGAAACTGCTCGGCCTCCAGCAGATAGAGCGATTCGCTGCCGGCTTTTACCGAGGCGACAAGGGAATGGATACGCGGCAGCAGGCGAGCGAAGTAGAACCGCGCGGTACCCAGCTTGCTGGTATGGAATGCATCCTCCTCCGCCGCCAGCGCGGCCTCGGCCATGCGCACCCACATGTAGGCATACGCGATATAGCCAAAGGCCTGCAGGTACTCGACCGAGGCAGCGCCGATCTCCTGCGGGTTCGTGGCCGCGCGGCTCAATACCCATTCGGTAAGGCCATCGAGGGTGTCGAGGGCCGCGAGCAATGGGCTGGTGAATTCCTCCAGCTTTTTGGCGGTGCCTTTGGCGTACGCGCGGATTTCATCCGAGAACTGCCGGTAATAGGCACCGCCGCTGCCCACAACCTTGCGGCCTACCAGGTCCAGGGCCTGAATACCGTTGGTGCCCTCATAGATCTGAGTGATGCGCACGTCGCGCACGAGTTGTTCCTGACCCCATTCACGAATGTAGCCATGCCCGCCAAATACCTGCTGGCCATGAACCGTGGTTTCCAGACCGGCATCGGTGAGAAAGGCTTTGGCGACCGGCGTCAGCAACGCAACCAGGTTCTCCGCGCGGGTACGCCGCTCGGGCTCGTCAGCGTATTTGGCGACATCCAGCTGCATGGCCACATACGTGGAAAAGGCACGGCCGCCTTCGTTCATGGCTTTCATGGTGAGCAACATGCGGCGCACGTCGGGGTGCACGATGATCGGGTCGGCTACCTTGTCCTTCGCCTGGGGGCCTATCGGTGAACGGCTTTGCAGCCGGTCGCAGGCGTATTCAATGGCGTTCTGGTAAGAGCGCTCGCCAGACGCCAGCCCCTGAATACCTACACCCAGGCGCTCGTAGTTCATCATGGTGAACATGGCGGCCAGGCCCTTGTTCTCTTCGCCTACCAGATAACCCACGGCATCGTCGAAGTTCATCACACAGGTAGCGGAGGCCTGGATGCCCATCTTGTGCTCGATGGAACCGCAGCTCACGGCGTTACGCTCGCCCAGGCTGCCATCGGCGTTGACCATGAACTTGGGTACCAGGAACAGCGAGATACCCTTCGGGCCGGGCGGGGCGTCGGGCAGCTTGGCCAATACCAGGTGAATGATGTTTTCGGTGAGGTCGTGCTCGCCACCGGTGATGAAGATCTTGGTGCCACTGACCCGGTAGCTGCCATCCGCCTGGGGCATCGCACGGGTGCGGATGATGCCAAGGTCTGTGCCGGCATGGGGCTCGGTAAGGCACATGGACCCCGCCCACACCCCGGCGTACATGTTTGGCAGGTATTGCTGCTTGAGCGCCTCGCTGGCATGTGCGCTGAGCGACAGGCAGGCGCCTGAGGTAAGCATCGGGTACAGGCCGAACGCCAGGCTGGCGGAGTTCACCATTTCCTCCACCTGCGCCGAGATAGCCTTGGGCATGCCCATGCCTCCAAACGCCGGATCGCCACCTACCCCAACCCAGCCGCCCTCGGCGTACAGCTTGTAGGCTTCGACGAAGCCCTTGGGCGTGGTGACGACGGTTTCGGCATAGTGGCAGCCTTCTTCGTCGGCGGCGCGGCTGAGCGGGGCAATGGCGGTACCGGTGAGTTTGCCGGCTTCTTCCAGCACGGCCATGGCGGTTTCGGCATCCACTACCTCGGCCAGCGCTGGCAGGCTGGCCCATTGGGCAGGCGCGTCGAATACGTTTTCAAGGATGAAACGCATGTCGCGCAGCGGGGCTTTGTATTCGGCCATGGCAACCTCTCAGAACACGAAAAAGGAGATGGCGCCAGTGTAGCCCAACAACAAATCAGAGACGTAGCGTCATGGCGTGACCGGACGGCACAGAATAGTCACGCCGCGTTCCGGGTTCTGATAGCGCCGCGCCGGTTCTGCCCGTGGGCGACCACGCAGTTCCGGCCAGCCCCCTTGGCCGCGTACAGCGCCTGGTCAGCGGCCTTCAAGACGTCTTCGGGGTTGCGCTGTTCAAGTTGCCGTTCGGCTACCCCGATGCTGATGGTGACCGAAACCTGGGAGGCTCCACTGGCGCCTCGCCGCTGCCGGCCCTGCTGGTCGTCGGCGGGGCGGTCCGGGTCGCGCAAGTGGATGATGTAGGCGGCGATCACTCCCCGCACGGCTTCCAGGTGGGGCAGGCATTCTTCAAGGGTTTTGCCGGCGAACACCAAGGCAAATTCCTCGCCGCCATAGCGATAGGCACGGCCTCCACCGCTCACTTTGCCAAGCTTGCTGGCAACCAGCCTTAGTACTTGGTCACCCACATCGTGACCGTGGGTGTCGTTGAAGCGCTTGAAGTGGTCCACGTCGCTCATGGCGATCACATAGCTGCGCCCCAGCCGCTGCAGCCGCTCGTTCAATGCGCGGCGGCCGGGCAACCCCGTAAGCTCATCGCGGAACGCCATTTGATAAGCCTCGTGCGCAACGGCCGCGGCAATCATCAGCATCACCTGGCTGCACATAATGTTCAGGGTGAAAGGCAGGATGAAGGTTTTCGGCAACATCCAGAACAGCCCTACCAGCCCTACCAGCTGGGCGGCGTGCAAGGGCCGTGGGTTGCGCACGTATTGCACGCCCAACAGCACGAACACCAGGAAAAATACCGGATATGCCAATTGGATAAGGCTCATCCACTGGCCATGCAACGCTGGCCAGCGGATGTCCGCCAGCCAGCTCAACAGCGCCTGCGGGAAGCTTTGCTCCAGCCCAAGCGCCACCGCGCCCACCGCCAACAGCACGGCAAAGCGGGCGACCATGTCCTGCACCAAGTGGGTACGCTCCTGCCAGGCGCCAAACAAGCCATACAGCACGGGCAATAACAGGCAACAGAGATGGAATATCACCGCGGCGTCGTCCCGCACCTTGCCGTTGTCGCGGTAATAGTCTGTCTGGGTATCCAGCAGGAAGTAGGTGACATACACCGTCACCATCAAGAACAGCTCGCGCTGGCGGCGGTACACCGCGCAGTAGGCCCCACCCAGGAGCAACACCAAGGTGGGCAGTACGTTGAACAAGGAAGTGAAGAACGTGCTGAGGTCACGCACATAGGCGGCCGCCAGCCCGGCGAGCAGCAGCAAGGCAGACGGCAAAAAATGGCTATAGCGGTAGGCGGATGAACGCGGCAAGGGGACTGGCTCCGGCCCAGCGATTGATCTATGGCATTGTGCCTTTATTTGTATCGGTCGTGCCTTGGAAAGAATGAGGCACCCGTCAAAGGTCGGACCAAAAGCTGGCGTTTACATTCCTCCGGCATTGGCCAGGGGAATTGAAACCTGTCATCAAGCGTGTAGCAACAAAAAAGCCGCTACCTGTGGAAGTAGCGGCTTGGGGTACAGCAGGCGGTATCAGTAGCCCAGGTCGAACGCGGCTTCTTCAAGCGCCATCAGGTTGCTTGCGCCAGACAACATCGCCCCCACGTGGGTGCGGGTGCGCGGCAGGATGCGCTGGAAGTAGAAGCGCGCGGTGTGCAGCTTGGCGGTGTAGAACGCCTCTTCGGAGGTGCCTTCGGCCAGCTTCTGCGCGGCCACGCGGGCCATGTCCGCCCAGAAATACGCCAGGCACGCATAGCCGGAGTACATCAGGTAGTCCACGGAGGCCGCGCCCACTTCTTCGCGGTCTTTCATGGCGGCCATGCCGACTTTCATCGTCAGCTCGCCCCATTCCTTATTCAACTGGGCCAATGGCGTGACGAATTCCTTCACGGCTTCGTTGCCTTCCTGAGCCTGGCAGAATTTGTGCACGATCTTGGTGAAGCCCTTGAGCGCTTCGCCTTGGGTCATCAATACCTTGCGGCCCAGCAGGTCCAGGGCCTGCACGCCGGTGGTGCCTTCGTACAGCATGGAGATACGGCTGTCGCGAACGTTCTGCTCCATGCCCCACTCGGCGATGAAGCCGTGGCCGCCGTAGATCTGAACGCCGTGGTTGGCGGCTTCGAAGCCGACTTCGGTCATGAAGGCCTTGGCGATGGGGGTCATGAAGGCCAGCAGGCCATCAGCACGTTTCTTTTCTTCTTCGTCCTGGCTGTACTTGACCACATCCACCAGCTTGGAAGTGAAGTACACCATGGCGCGGTTGCCTTCGGCGAACGCCTTCATGGTCAGCAGCATGCGACGCACATCGGGGTGCACGATGATCGGGTCGGCAGGCTTGTCCGGGGCTTTCGGGCCGGTGAGCGAGCGCATTTGCAGGCGGTCGCGGGCGTATTTCAAGCCACCCTGGAAGGCGATCTCGGCATGGGCCAGGCCTTGCAGCGCGGTGCCCAGGCGTGCGGTGTTCATGAAGGTGAACATGCAGTTCAGGCCTTTGTTCGCCGGGCCGATCAGGAAGCCGGTAGCGCCGTCGAAGTTCATCACGCAGGTGGCATTACCGTGAATGCCCATCTTGTGCTCGAGGGAGCCACAAGACACACCATTGCGCTCGCCTACGCCGCCTTCGGCGTTGGGCAGGAACTTGGGCACGATGAACAGCGAGATGCCTTTGGTGCCCGCCGGGGCATCGGGCAGGCGAGCCAGTACGATGTGGACGATGTTATCGGCCATGTCGTGCTCGCCGGCAGAGATGAAGATCTTGGTGCCGCTGACCTTGTAGCTGCCGTCCGCCTGCGGCTCGGCCTTGGTGCGCAGCATGCCCAGGTCGGTGCCGCAGTGAGGCTCGGTGAGGCACATGGTGCCGGTCCATTCGCCAGACACCAGCTTGGTGAGGTAGGTGTGCTGCTGCTCAGGCGTGCCATGGGCGGAGATGGTGTTCATCGCGCCATGGGACAGGCCTGGGTACATGCCCCACGACCAGTTGGCGGTCCCCACCAGTTCGCTGATCACCAGGCCCAGCGACTCAGGCAGGCCTTGGCCGCCATGTTCCACGTCATGGGCCAGGCTTGGCCAGCCGCCTTCGACGAACTGCTTGTACGCTTCCTTGAAGCCGGTGGGCGTTTTCACGCCGCCTTCGGACCAGGTGCAGCCTTCCAGGTCGCCAACGCGGTTCAGCGGCGCCAGCACCTGTTCAGCGAATTTGGCGCCCTCTTCGAGGATAGCGTCGACCATGTCCGGGGTAGCATCCTGGCAGCCAGGCAGGCTCTGATAGTGCGCTTCATAGCCGAGCAGCTCGTCGCGAACGAAGCGAATATCACGCAAGGGGGCCTTGTAGTCGGGCATAACGAAAACCTCTGTGCTGAATCCGGTAGGGAGGTGAACCGCAAATAAATCGACTCATCCACCCGCGGCGGACGCGTCAAACAGGTGTTTGAAACATACGTTTATGCCAGATAGGTTGTCAAGGGCCCCCTCCACTCCACCGATCGTTACCCCTGAACGTAGAACGCCCCGCCAGCGCTGTACAGCGGGCGGGGCGTTGCGGGTCGGCCGAATGGGCGACGAGAGGTATCAGGCGTAAGTATCGATCATCGTCCCCAGCGCTCGATCAGAGGCTTTTTCCACTTTTGCTCCAGCCTCTACCTGCAAGGCGGCCTGGGTCATCTGCACGGTGGCGGCCGCGAGGTCGGTCTGCTGGCTGGCATCGACGGCGTTGAGGCGTTGGGCCTGGTAGCCGGTGGACTGGGTGAGCGCGGGGCTGTCGTTGGCGACGCCGGCGACTTTGGCGGCGGCATTGTCGAAACGGGTGCTGGCGGCCTGGATGGCGCTCAGGCCGGCGGTCAAGGAGGACGAAATCTGCATGGCACTGTCCTGTTGCTGTTGGGCTATTGGCCATCAGTGTACGCCGTTCCGCGCCGCCGTAAAGCGACGCTGGTCAGGCGAGGCGGCTGAGGTCCAGATGGTCGGCGATCACGCCCGCCGTCGCGCGTGGCAAGCGGGGCACTTGGCCGATACACGGCGCCGGCAGGCGCTCGGCAAGGGTGGCCAGGTTGGCTTCCAGGCGCGAGGTGCGCGGGTCAATGATGTTCGCGACCCAACCTGCCAGAGTCAGGCCGTCCCGGGCAATGGCTTCAGCGGTGAGCACCGCGTGGTTGATGCAGCCCAGCCGCACCCCGACGACGAGAATGACCGGCAAGCCCAAGGCAATGGCCAGATCGGAAAGGCTATCTTGCCCGGCCAGCGGCACCCGCCAACCGCCGGCGCCTTCAATCAGGGTGAAATCGACCGGCTGTGCCAGTACTTCGCGCATGGGTGGCAACACCGCTTGCACCGTCAGGGCAACCTCTGCTTCCTGCGCGGCAATGTGCGGCGCGATCGCCGGTTCGAAAGCGAATGGGTTGATTGCGCTATATGGCAGCTCAAGCGTACTTTCGGCCATCAAAGCCAAGGCGTCGCTGTTGCGCAGGCCGCCTGGCGTGACATCACAGCCGGACGCCACCGGCTTGGCGCCCAGGGTGCTCCAGCCATTGCGCCGGGCCGCCTGGAGCAGGCCGGCGGAGATTGTGGTCTTGCCCACCTCGGTGTCCGTACCGGCGATGAAATAGGCGCTTTTCATGGTGTGGTCCTGTGTCATGGCTTGCGTAGCACCCCGTACACCACCTGATACGTGGCGGGCAGGCCGGCCGGTTGGCGAAAGCCCTCGTAGGCGGCCACCATGGCGGCGATTCGCGCGCGGCCGGTAAGGCCACCGGGGCGCCCGGGGTTGAGGTTATGGGCACCCAGTGCCTTGAGTTCATGGGTAAGGCCGCGAACGTCCGGGTAGTGCAACACGTGCGGGTTACATTTGAGTGTTTCCACCCGCAGGCCGCTGTCGCCACATAGCTGTTGATAGGTGTCGAAACGGCGGAAGCGGTTGACGTGCACTTCGCCATCGGCGGCTTCCCAACTGGCGCGCAATTCCCCCAAGGTGCCCGTGCACAGGCTGGCAAAGGCAAGGTGCCCGCCAGGGCGCAACACCCTGCCCGCCTCGGCAAGCACCCTGGCGAAGTCCTCGCACCACTGGACGGCGAGGCTGGTAAACACCAGGTCCACGCAGGCATCGCCCAGCGGCAGGTTTTCCGCATCCCCTGCCAGGTGCCAGCTTGCGCCGCCTTGGGTACGAGCATGGCTGAGCATGCCTTCGGCGATGTCTACCGCCAGCCCCCGCGCATCGGGCCAGCGCTGTGCGAGTTGGCGGCTGAAATAACCCGTGCCACTGCCCAGGTCGAGCCAACGGCCCGGCGCAGGCGCGCTGTCGAGCAATGTCAGCAGATACTGGCCTACGTCACGCTGCAGGCCAGCCACGCTGTCGTACGTGTGCGCCGCGCGGGAGAACGACGCCGCCACCTGGCGTTTGTCCGGCAGTGCCGGCGTCGGGTTATCCATGAGAACTACCTTCGATGAATGCCCATACTCGAGCGGCCAATGCATCGGGCGCTTCGAGCACCAAGGCATGGCTACCTTCAAGTTCGACCACACGGGCGGCGGGCGCTACCTGGCTTACCGCCAAAGCCGCGCTTACAGGCACCAGAGCGTCCGCGCTGGCATAAATGTGGAGTTGTGGCTGGGTGATTGCCGCTAAAGCCGCCCGGTTATCCAAGGCCGCCAGTAGTGCCAGGCCTTGAGCGGTCGCGTATGAGGTGTCCAGGCTCAAGCCCTTGAGCAAACCCCGCCCGCGCTGACTACCCTGGGCGCATAGCAGGCCGAAGCGTTTGAGGGTGCCGGCCGGATCCGCCGCGCAATCGCTTGCGAAGGCATCGAACGTCTCTGGGGCCATCGCGGGCCAACCATCGCGAGCCACGAAGCATGCATTGCTGGCGAACGTCACCAATCCAGGGCAAGCCAGGCCTTGGCGTTCGGCAAGCTTCACGGCAAGCATCCCGCCGAGCGACCATCCCAGCAGCCACGCACCTGGCGCAAGGGCTCGCTCAAGCTCAGCCACGGCCTGTTCGACATTGCTGGCCATCGGTAGCGGGTTGATCGCGACCGAGGCACTCGGCCGGGCGGCACGCAACGCGGCGGCCAAGGGTTCAAGCGCCGCTGGGCCAAGCCCCCATCCAGGCAGCAGGGCAACCGCGTTACTCATCACGCAGCTCCGACGAAGCCTGGCACGCGGCAAGCCCATCGAGTAGACGCGCTACCTGGGCCTCTGTGTGCGCCGCCGAGAGGGTTACCCGCAGGCGGGCGCTCCCGGCCGGCACGGTTGGTGGGCGTATCGCGGTCACCAGCAAGCCTTGGTCGCGCAACCGCCGGGACCAGGCCATGGCCCGCCCGCTATCGCCGATCACAATGGGTTGAATCGGTGTGTCACTGGGCATCAGCGTAAGCCCCAATGCTTGCGCCCCTGTACGGAATTGCCGCACCAACGCCGCCAGGTGGTCGCGACGCCAGCCCTCGCGGCGGGCCAGTTCCACACTTTTCAAGGTGGCGCAGGCGAGCGCGGGCGGCTGGCTGGTGGTGTAGATGTAAGGCCGGGCAAATTGCACCAGGAAATCAATCAGCGCTTCGCTACCCGCTACAAAAGCGCCAGCAGTACCGAACGCTTTGCCCAGGGTGCCCACCAGTACCGGTACGTCATCCAGCCCAAGGCCGAAATGCTCCACTACCCCGCCGCCCTGCGCGCCGAGCACGCCAAAGCCGTGTGCATCGTCCACCATCAACCATGCGCTGCGGGCCTTGGCTACCTGCGCCAACGCCGGCAGGTCGGCAACGTTGCCGTCCATGCTGAACACACCATCGGTCACTACTAGCGAGGCGCCATCGGCGGGGGCTTTTTCTAGCCGCGCCGCCAGGCTGGCCGGGTCGTTGTGCAAGTAGCGCGAAAACCGCGCGCCGCTCAGTAAACCCGCATCCAAGAGGGAAGCATGGTTGAGCCGGTCCTCCAGCACGCTGTCGCCTTGGCCCACCAGCGCAGTGACTGCAGCGAGGTTGGCCATGTAACCCGTGGAAAACAGCAAGGCACGCGGCCGGCCGGTCAGCTCCGCCAGCGCTTCTTCGAGGGCATGGTGGGGAGCGCTGTGGCCGATCACCAGGTGCGAAGCGCCGCCACCCACGCCCCAGCGCTCGGCACCGTCGCGCCAGGCCGCGATCACCTCAGGGTGGTTGGCCAGGCCCAGGTAGTCGTTATTGCAGAAGGCCAGCAAGGGCTGGCCATCCACGATCACTTCCGGCCCTTGGGCGGTGCCCAGCAAGGGGCGCTGACGATACAGGTTGTTGGCGCGCCGCTCGGTGAGTCGCTCGGCAATGCGCGCCTGAAGGTCCGCTACCATGCCTCAGGCAGACGCCGCGTCGTAGAACAGCTCGCCGCTACGTTGCTCCACCAGCGCTTGCTCGATCGCCGCCTGGTGAACTTCGTCGTCGTGTTCTTCGCGCGCTTCGGGGCGGATGCCCAGGCGCGCGAACAACTGCATGTCCTTGTCCGCCTGCGGGTTGGCGGTGGTGAGCAGCTTCTCACCGTAGAAGATCGAGTTTGCGCCCGCCATGAAGGCCAGCGCCTGCATTTGCTCGTTCATTTGCTCGCGGCCGGCGGACAGCCGTACGTGGGATTTGGGCATCAGAATGCGTGCCACAGCCAGCATGCGGATGAAGTCGAAGGGGTCGATGTCTTCGGCGTTGGCCAGCGGAGTGCCGGCTACCTTCACCAGCATGTTGATAGGCACCGATTCCGGGTGCTCTGGCAGGTTGGCCAGCTGAATCAGCAGCCCTGCGCGGTCGTCCAGCGATTCGCCCATGCCCAGAATGCCGCCGGAGCAGATTTTCATGCCCGCATCGCGCACGTACGCCAGGGTTTGCAGGCGCTCGCCGTAAGTACGGGTGGTGATGATGCTGCCGTAGAACTCCGGCGAGGTGTCCAGGTTGTGGTTGTAATAGTCCAGCCCGGCCTGGGCCAGCGCCACGGTTTGCTCTTGATCCAGGCGGCCAAGGGTCATGCAGGTTTCCAGGCCCAACGCTTTAACGCCGCGCACCATTTCCAGCACATAGGGCATGTCCTTGGCGGAGGGGTGCTTCCAGGCCGCGCCCATGCAAAAACGCGTAGAACCGATGGCCTTGGCGCGCGCGGCTTCCTCGAGCACCTTTTGCACTTCGAGCAGCTTTTCCTTTTCCAGGCCCGTGTTGTAGTGCCCGGATTGCGGGCAGTACTTGCAGTCCTCGGGGCAGGCGCCGGTCTTGATCGACAGCAGCGTGGATACTTGAACCTCGTTAGGGTTGAAGTGCGCGCGGTGAACACTCATCGCCTGGAACAGCAAATCGTTGAAAGGCTGGGTGAACAGGGCCTTCACTTCGGCCAACGTCCAGTCATGACGCAGCGGGCTTTGCAGGCTGGCGCTCATCGGGGGTTCCTTGTTCTATGCTGGGGTGCCCAGGCGAACGCTGGGCGGGTCACGGTATGAAACAAATGGTCAAGGAAGGCCTTATGCGCTGTCAACCGTTGCGCGACCTACTGGTCGACATATGCTCAAAATTTAATCAGCACTGTTACCTGTGCGCAGGCGAAGGGGATAACCCCTACCCTCTTTGCAGCGGCTGTGAGGGCGACCTGCCATGGGCGGGCGCTGCCTGTGCGCATTGCGCGCTGCCCCTGGTGTTCGACGGCCCCGCGTGCCCGGCCTGCCAGTGGTCGCCCCCGCCCTTCGAATGTGTGGAGGCGCCCTGGACGTATGACTTCCCCCTGGATGCCGCGATCAAGCGATTCAAGCACCAAGGCGACCGGCCCATGGGGCACTTGCTCGGCCACCGGCTGGCGGCCTGGCTCGCCCACCGCTACACCGAAGGCCTGCCGCGGCCAGACCGCTTGCTACCGGTTCCGCTGTCCACCCGGCGGCTACAAACGCGCGGCTTCAACCAAGGGCAACTGCTGACCGAGTGGCTGGCCGCCGCGCTGGGGCTCACAGGGGATAGCCGAGCGTTATTGCGCACGCGCGATACCCGCTCGCAACAGGGCTTGAACCTGGCGCAGCGCCAACACAACCTGCGTGGCGCCTTTTCCCTTGCGCCGGATGCCACGGTAGAAGGGTTACACCTGGCACTGGTGGATGATGTGGTCACCACCGGCGCGACGGTAAAGGCACTTGCCACGCTGTTGCGCGAGGCCGGGGCCCGCCGGGTGGACGTATATTGCCTGGCCCGTACCCCGGCGCCGCCCTGCGCTTGACGCTTCGAAGGCAGGGGCGCAAGGTCATGGCTTTGCTTTGCGTACCGTTACCATGTCGCTACCTGCCGCGTTGTCTCATTACCTCTCCCACCGCCCGCAGCGCATCGCCTTGTTGCAGCATATCGCCGAGCAAGGCTCGATTACCCGCGCCGCCAAGGCCGCAGGGTTGAGCTATAAGGGCGCATGGGACGCTATCGACGAGCTGAACAACCTGGCCGCGCGCCCGTTGGTTGAGCGCAGCGTCGGCGGCCGTGGCGGCGGCGGCGCGCGCCTGAGCGAAGATGGCCAGCGCCTGCTGCGTCTGTATCAACGGTTGCAAGCCTTGCAAGCGCAGGTGCTCGAAGCCGCCGAAGACAGCGCCGACATCGATCTGCTGGGCCGCTTGGTGCTCCAGACCAGCGCGCGCAACCAGTTGGCAGGCACCGTGGCTTGCGTCGAGGAAGATGGTACGTACGACCGGGTTCATCTGGACCTCGGCGGGGGCCTGCACATCCGCGCGGACATTACCCGGGAAAGCACCCACCGGCTGCACCTCACCCCCGGCACCCACGTGGTAGCCCTGATGAAAGCCGGCTGGCTGACTGTGCATGATCTACATGCCCCTTGGGACAGAACGGTCAACAGGCTGGCCGCCCAAGTCGATTCCATCGAGCCGACCGACGCGGGGTCCAGCGAAGTGCGCATGAACCTGCCCAACGGGCAAACCCTTTGCGCGCTTGTGGATAACACCACCCGCAACACGCTCCGCCTGGAAAACGGTACCCAGGTTGCTGTCAGCTTCGAGCCCGGCTCGGTGTTGCTGGGCCGGCCTTTCTGAAAGCCCGAGTAACAAAAACTTCATGGAGGGTAGTTAACGTGGCTGGCTGAACCGCCGGGAGCCTGACCATGGACCACTATCAAGAAGATGACCGCCCCACTGACCTGGAGCGATACGTAGGCCTGAGCCGCAGGCGCTTCATCGGTGCCGGCGCGCTGTGCGGGGCCGCGATGTTTCTGGGGGGCGGCCTGCTCGCCCGCAGCACACTGGCCCAAGCCGTGGAAAAGGCCAGCAGCCCATTGCTGGGCTTCGAGCCGATCGCCGCCGCTACCACTGATACCGTTACGCTCCCGCCGGGTTACAAGGCTCGGGTGCTTATCAGCTGGGGCCAGCCCCTGCACGCCGACAGCCCTGCTTTTGACCCCAGCGGCCGTGCCGATGCCGACACACATGCCCGGCAATTCGGCGATAACAACGACGGCATGAGCTTCTTTCCGTTCCCCAACGATGCCAATCGCGCCCTGATGGCCATCAACAACGAATACACCAACTACCGCTACCTGTTCGAGCACGGCGGCATGCCGGTTTCGGCCGCCGAGGTGCACAAGGCCTTGGCCGTCGAAGGCGTTTCGGTGATCGAGGTACGTCGCCAGGATGGCCGCTGGCAGTTCGTGCAGGGCTCCCCCTACAACCGCCGTATCCACGGCAACAGCCCCCTGCGCTTCAGCGGCCCGGCGGCAGGCGATGCCCTGCTCAAGACCACGGCCGACCCCACTGGCATGACGGTGCTGGGCACCTTCCAGAATTGCGCCAATGGCAAAACCCCCTGGGGCACCTACCTCACCTGCGAAGAGAACTTCACCGACTGCTTCGGCTGCACCAAGCCCGATCAAGCCTTGGATGCGGCGCAGAAGCGTTATGGCCTGGCGCCCGCCAGCAAGGAGATCGGCTGGCACCCTCATGACGAGCGTTTCGATGTATCGCGCAACCCCAACGAGCTGAACCGACACGGCTGGGTGGTGGAAATCGACCCCTTCGACCCGAAGTCCATACCGGTGAAACGCACGGCGCTGGGGCGCTTCAAGCATGAAAACGCGGCCGTGAGCGAAACCCGCGACGGTCGCGCCGTGGTGTACATGGGCGATGACGAACGCGGCGAGTTCATCTACAAGTTCGTGAGCCGCGACCGCATCGACCCTGCCAATCCCGCGGCAAACCGGGACCTGCTTGATCACGGCACGCTCTATGTGGCGCGCTTCGACGCCGGTGACGGCAACGCCGACCATCCCAAGGGCCGCGGGGAATGGGTGGCGCTTACCCATGGCCAGCCCGGGCTCGATGCCGCCGGCGGGTTTGCCAGCCAGGCGCAGGTGCTGGTTCATGCGCGGCTTGCGGCAACCGCGCTCAAGGCCACGCGAATGGACCGCCCCGAGTGGATCGTGGTCAGCCCGTTGGACGGCCAGGTGTATTGCACCCTGACCAATAACAGCAAGCGCGGCGAGGACGGCCAGCCCGCTGGCGGGCCCAACCCACGGGAGAAAAACGTCTACGGGCAGATCCTGCGCTGGAAGCCACAGGCCGATGACCATGGGGCCCTGGCCTTCGAGTGGGACCTGTTCGTGGTTGCCGGCAACCCGGCCGCCTACCCGGACGGCGCCAAACGCGGCTCCTCGAACATCACCGCGCAAAACATGTTCAACAGCCCCGATGGCCTGGGCTTCGATGCCAGCGGCCGGCTGTGGATCTTGACCGACGGCGACATGAGCAACGCGGGCGACTTCGCTGGCATGGGGAACAACCAGATGCTGGCGGCGGATCCCGCGACGGGTGAAATCCGCCGGTTCATGGTGGGCCCGGTAGGGTGTGAGGTGACCGGAATTGCCTTTGCGCCGGACTATCGCACGATGTTCGTGGGTATCCAGCATCCGGGCGAAAACGGCGGCTCGACCTTCCCCGAGCACCTGCCGAACGGCAAGCCGCGTTCGTCCGTAATGGTGATAACGCGCGAAGACGGCGGATTGATTGGCACCTGAGCACAGGCGTCTGCGCTACCATGTGAAGCCAGGCGCACCCAGGAGCTGAAATGTCCCACCCCTTCGACACACTCACCCCCGACCGGGTACTCGATGCCATTGAAAGCATCGGGTACCTGAGCGATGCGCGCGTACTGGCCCTCAACAGCTATGAAAACCGTGTGTATCAAGTGGGGATTGAAGACAGCGAGCCGCTGATCGCGAAGTTCTACCGGCCCGGGCGTTGGAGCGACGCGGCCATCCTCGAAGAGCACGCGTTCACCGCCGAGCTGGCGGACTGCGAAGTACCCGTGGTTGCACCGTTGGTGCGTGACGGCATCAGCCTGTTCGAGCATGGCGGCTTTCGTTTCGCGCTGTTCCCCCGCCGCGGCGGAAGGGCGCCGGAGCCTGGCAACCTGGACCAGCTCTACCGCCTGGGCCAACTCCTGGGCCGCTTGCATGCAGTCGGTGCCAGCCGCCCCTTCCAAGCTCGCGAAGCGCTGACGGTGGATAACTTTGGCAGCGCATCCCTGGCGACATTGCTCGACAACGGGTATATCCCGGCAAGCCTGCTGCCGGCCTATTCCTCCGTGGCGCGCGACCTGCTAGCACGGGTCGAAGCCATTTTCGCCAACACCCGGTTCAACAGCATCCGCCTGCATGGCGATTGCCACCCTGGCAACATCATGTGCCGGGAAGAGGTGTTCCACCTCGTAGACCTGGATGACTGCCGCACCGGCCCCGCCGTTCAAGACCTATGGATGATGCTGGCCGGCGAGCGCCACGAAAAGCTCGGCCAACTGGCGGAATTGATGGATGGCTATAACGAATTCCATGAGTTCGATCCTCGCGAGCTGAACCTCATCGAACCCCTGCGCGCGCTGCGCCTGCTGCATTACAGCGCCTGGCTGGCGCGCCGCTGGGACGATCCGGCGTTCCCCCGCAGCTTCCCCTGGTTCGGAAGCGAACGTTACTGGGGGGATCAGGTGCTGGCCCTGCGTGAACAGCTTGCCGCCTTGAACGAAGAACCGCTGCGCTTGTTCTGAGCCGTCGCCTGTAACAAACACAAGAAACCACAAGGAAGCACCATGCAAACCGCCAACCCGCGGCGCGGGTACGTATTGGGCCTGATTGCCTATATCACCTGGGGCCTGTTCCCCATCTATTTCAAAACCCTGCAAAGCGTGCCCTCGATGGAGATCATCGTACAGCGGGTGGTGTGGTCGGCCGTGTTCGCGGTTATTACCATCCTGGTGTGGAAACACCCGGGTTGGTGGAAGGCGCTTGTGGATAACCCAAAACGCTTCCTGGTCCTTATGGCAAGCGGCACCCTGATTGCCGGTAACTGGCTGGTGTACGTGTGGGCCGTGAATAACGGCCGCATGCTTGAGGCCAGCCTCGGGTACTACATCAACCCCTTGGTAAACGTATTACTGGGCATGATGCTGCTGGGCGAACGGCTGCGCCGGCTGCAATGGGTCGCGGTGGCGCTGGCGGCGATCGGGGTGGTGCAGCAACTGTGGTTGGTAGGCAGCTTGCCGTGGGTGTCGCTGGCATTGGCCTTGAGCTTCGCGTTCTATGGTTTGATCCGCAAGCAGGCACCTGTGCCGGCGCTCCCCGGCTTGCTGGTGGAAACCTGGATGCTGCTGCCGCTCGCGCTCGGTTGGTTGCTGCTTCATGGCGATGCCATGACTGCACAGCCCGCGTTCTGGAGTTCGCCCGTCGCGCTGCTACTGGTGGCTGCAGGGCCCGTCACGCTGGTACCGCTGCTGTGCTTCACCGCGGCGGCTCGCAACCTGCCGTACGCCACCCTGGGCTTTCTGCAATATGTAGCGCCTACGCTGGTATTGCTGTTGGCGGTCACCTTCTACGACGAACACCTCAGCGCGGCGAACCTGACGGCCTTCGGGTTTATCTGGCTGGCGCTGGCGGTGTACAGCGTGGATGTATGGCAAGTGCTACGCCGGAATGCTGGTCATTAAATGATCAACCCTCTGAAAGCCAAGGCCCGCGTGGCTTTCAGAGGAATCTCCCAAGCTTATCCACAGGCTGGTCCACGCAGTATGTGCACAAGGCCCTGAAATTGCACGTTTTTTGATCACCCCACTGGAACCCGCGCCAATGGTGGCGTACAGCCGTCACCCCCCAGCTTATCCACAGGCACGTTCAAGTTTTCCATGAATAACCTCAGGGCTCGGGCCGCAGCTTCAAATCCACCATTAATTCGTCCGCCAGCGCCTCCAGGCTTTCTTGCAGCGCGTCGAGGTTGACGGTTTCCGGCACGGCCAGTTGGGCTTCGGCCGTGAACAGCAGTTCGTTGGTCATCGGGGCAGGCGATGCGTCTGTGGATAAACGCTCCACGTTCACCCCCTGAGCCGCCAATACCTTGGATATATCTCGCACGATGCCTGGCCGGTCATTGGCCGTTACGCTCAAGATCACGCGCTTGAGCACTTCACTCTGGGCGCTGCCGCTTTGCTCCACCAGTACCCGTATGCCGTGCGCGCTTAACTGCTGCAGGGCCTGCACCAATTCCGCTCGGTTCACAGCCGGTACGTCCACTCGCAGAATGCCCGCGAACTGCCCCGCCATTCGTGCCATCCTGCTTTCCAGCCAATTGCCGTGGTGTTCGGCAACGCAATTGGCGATGCGCTCCACATGCCCGGCCTTGTCCTGGGCCAATACGGTCAATACCAGTTGGTCCATGGTGCTTCTCCATGTGAGGTGAACGGCAAGTATAGGCGGCGGGCAACAGGCCGCCGGCGGCAAGCCATTTCTTGACCAACCGGACAAGAAACTTCAGGCTGTGCGCTGTCCGGGTTATGCTTGCCCACGCGAGGCGGCGAGGGCTGTAGCAGAGCGCCGAACGTGACCGTTCAGTCTTGTTTTGTCTTCTCGAACGGCTCATGTAGTATCCGTTAAAAAGCACTACATACATCAGCATCATCCTTCCACGCCACTGGCACAGAGTGAGGCAAGCAATGACCGATTACGTCAACGTAGGCAACCTGCGGGTTGCCAGGGTACTGCTGGACTTCGTGAACAACGAAGCCCTTCCAGGCAGCGGCGTTAGCGCCGAGGCGTTCTGGGCCGGCGCTGATCGGATGATTCATGAGCTTGGCGAAAAGAACCGCGCCCTGCTTTCGCGGCGTGACGCCCTGCAAGCCAGCCTCGACGGATGGCACCGGGAGCGTCAGGGCCAAGCTCATGACCCTGTCGCTTACAAAAGCTTCCTCAAGGAAATTGGCTATCTACTGGAGGAGCCGGCGGATTTCCAGGCGACCACGCAGGGCGTGGACGAAGAAATCGCTCGCCTCGCCGGCCCCCAGCTGGTGGTGCCGGTAATGAATGCCCGCTTTGCCTTGAACGCTTCCAACGCGCGCTGGGGCTCGCTGTACGACGCGCTGTATGGCACTGACGCAATCAGCGAGGCCGAGGGCGCCGAGAAAGGCAGCGGTTATAACCCGGCGCGTGGCGCCAAGGTAATCGCCTTCGCCAAGGCGTTCCTGGACCAGGCCGCGCCCCTTGAGAAGGGCTCTCACGCCGATGCCACCGCCTATGCCATCGAGGGCTCCGAGCTGGTGGTGTCGCTGGCCAACGGTGAACGCGTTGGCCTGGCCGTGGCGGATCAATTCGTAGGTTTCCAAGGTAACGTCGAAGCGCCCACCGGCTTGCTGTTCAAGCATAACCAGCTTCATTTCGAGATCCAGATCGACGCGCAAAGCCCCATCGGCCAGACCGACGCGGCCGGGGTCAAGGACGTACTGGTGGAATCGGCGCTTACCACCATCATGGACTGCGAGGATTCAGTGGCCGCCGTGGACGCGGACGACAAGGTAGTGGTTTACCGCAACTGGCTCGGCCTGATGAAAGGCGACCTGGCCGAACAAGTGAGCAAGCAAGGCAAGGTGTTCACCCGCACCATGAACCCCGACCGTGTATACAACACCGTCAGCGGTGGCGAACTGACCCTTCATGGCCGCTCGCTGCTGTTCGTGCGCAACGTAGGCCACCTGATGACCATCGATGCCGTGCTGGACAAGCAGGGTAACGAGGCGCCTGAAGGTATTCTCGATGCCCTGTTCACCAGCCTGGGCGCGATCCACGACCTCAAGGGCAATGGCACTCGCCGCAACAGCCGCACCGGTTCGGTGTATATCGTGAAGCCCAAGATGCATGGCCCGGAGGAAGTGGCGTTCGCCCACGAACTGTTCGGCCGGGTCGAGCAAGTGCTCGGCCTGCCCGTGAACACACTGAAGATCGGCATCATGGATGAGGAACGCCGCACTACCGTGAACCTGAAAGCGTGCATCCAGGCCGCGCGGGAGCGCGTGGTATTCATCAATACAGGCTTCCTGGACCGCACGGGTGACGAGATCCATACCTCCATGGAAGCCGGCCCGATGGTGCGCAAGGCGCAAATGAAAGCGCAGCCCTGGATCGCGGCCTACGAAAACTGGAACGTCGATATTGGCCTGGCGTGCGGCCTGCAGGGCCGCGCGCAGATCGGCAAAGGCATGTGGGCCATGCCAGATCTAATGGCCGCCATGCTGGAACAGAAGATCGCCCACCCGAAGGCTGGCGCCAATACCGCCTGGGTGCCCTCGCCTACCGCCGCTACCTTGCACGCGCTGCATTATCACCAGGTGGATGTCTTCGCGCGCCAGGCCGAATTGGCCAAGCGTGAACGCGCGTCGCTGGACGATATCCTGAGCATTCCGCTGGCGCCGAATACCGATTGGTCGCCCGAGGAGATCCGCAACGAACTGGACAACAACGCACAGGGGATTCTGGGGTATGTGGTGCGCTGGATCGACCAGGGCGTGGGTTGCTCGAAGGTGCCGGACATCCACGACGTGGGGCTGATGGAAGACCGCGCCACGCTGCGCATTTCCAGCCAGCTATTGGCCAACTGGTTGCGCCATGGCGTGGTAACCGAGGCTCAAGTGACGGAAAGCCTGAAGCGGATGGCGCCGGTGGTGGACCGGCAGAACGCCAACGACCCGGCCTACCGCCCCATGGCCCCGGGCTTCGATGACAACATCGCCTTCCAGGCCGCGCTGGAGCTTGTACTCGAAGGCGCCAAACAGCCCAACGGGTACACCGAGCCGGTATTGCACCGTCGGCGCCGGGAGTTCAAGGCAGCCAACCGAGGGTGATGACGATGTAAGAGCCTTCGCACACTCTGGAACAAAGCTCGCGAATAAGTGCGGAATCCGTTCGCGAGCTAACGGCGGATGGCCTGCCCCGCCGCTTCCCACAAACCGCACCGAATCCTTTGGGAGCAAGCGCAGCCGCAGGCGAAGCTCGCGAATGGTTTCAAGGCAACCATGGGGCTGAAGCGTAGGCCATTCCGGGCTTCGCCCAGTCCAACAGGGTCAGCAGCGGGCGCGTGGCCCCTGTGGGAGCCGCAGGCGGCGAACAAGGGCTTCCCACACCGTAGGAAGCCCCCCATAACCGTATTTACAACAGCGGCAGGGTGTAGCTCACGATCAGGCGGTTCTGGTCCTGATCGTAGTCGCCGCTCACGTTGGTGCGCAGCATGCCATTACGCCAGCCGAAACCCACACCTTTGAACGAACCGCTCTGGATCACGTAATCCACGGCGATGTCGCGTTCCCATTCCTTGGTGTTGCCGCCGCTGGTAGCTTCGATGCCGGTACCTTTGAGGTAGGTGACCGAGGCCGTCAGGCCTGGCACGCCAACCTGGCTGAAGTTGTAGGCATACTGGGCGAAGCGGGTTTGCTCGCCGGCACGGATGAAGCTGGAAATCAGCCGGTCGGTGAACAGGTATACGCTGGTACCGGTAGCGCCTTCGTTGACGAGGCTGCCCTGGTTCAACTGAGTGAAGTTGCTGTTGTCCGACACGCTCTGGTAGCCCCCGGTGAACGAGTGGCCGCCCAGGCTATAGGTGAAGATCGCGCTCCAGGTATCGTTGTCGATCTTGCCGTTGGTGCCGTTGCTGTAGCCGCCCAGCTTGTAACCCGCGCTACGGCCAGCGGCCGAGTCGTTGGCGCCGTCCGCGTCGGTCTTGAAGTAACGCAGGTCGGTCTTGAACGACGAGTCCTTGCTGATCGGGTATACATGCACCAGGCCCGCGAAGTGCTGCTTGTAGTAGTCCTCAAGGTTGGCGTAGTAGTACTGCAGGGTCAGTTGGTCATTGACCAGGTAGTCGCCGCCGCCGAACCAGAACTCGTTGCTTTCTTGGGTGCCGCCCGATACCGCCAGCCCGGTACGGTTCGTGGAAGCACGGCCCACCGCGTGCTCCAGGCGACCAGCCACCAGCTTGAGCTTGTCGATTTCGTTGGAGGTGATCATGCCGCCTTCGAAGGTTTGCGGCAGCAAACGACCGTCGTTGGAAACAAGGATCGGCAACTTGGGCTGCAAATTGCCATAGCGCAGCTCGGTCTTGGAGTAGCGCATTTTCCCGGTCACGCCCGCGTGGCTCCAGGAATCCACGGCGTCGCCATTGGATTCGGACGGGATCATGCTGCTGCCCTGATGCCGGCCGCTACCGCTGTCCAGGGTCAATCCAAGCAACGCTTGCGCGTCCAGGCCAAACCCTACGGTGCCGTCGGTGTACCCCGACTTGTAATCCAGCACAAAACCCTGGCCCCACTCGGCCAGCTTGCTGCCAGCGCTTGGGGTTGGGTCACGGTAATCGTTATTGAAATAGAAGTTACGCAGCGCCAGCGTGGCCTTGCTGTCCTTGATGAAATCAGCGTATGCCAGCGAAGGCAGCAAGCTTGCCCCGAGGGCTGCGAATGCGCCTAGCGCGGCCTTGTTACGAACGGTCATTTGGTGCTCCCCATTGTGTTTCTAATTTTTGCGGGAGCATAAATATCAGCAGCGATACAGCCATTGCAACGGTGCGTTACGAGAGTTGCAACAAAGGTTGTACTTTTAGCTGCCTCTTTTTACCACCGGGGGCATCAAGCCGAGGGCTTTTACCAGCCGCGGTCTGCCGCAAGCCACTGATTTAAGGATTAAAACTTCACATCTGGACGCCGTTAACCAAGGCACATGGTTATAGCCAATAAGTCTTAAAAATCAGGAGTTAATACCCAACTCTCGTCGCGCGAGCTGTAGCAGTTGGTTGGCGTCGATAGGCTTGAGCAGGAAGTCGACCACGCTCAAGTGCATGGCTTCGATTGCGTCCTGAACGGCGGCATCCCCCGAGATGATGATGATCGGCAAGGCGGCCCTTTCCGATTCGCGAATCTGGCGGATCAGGTCCAGCCCTGTCGCCGGGTACATTCGCAGGTCGGTAATGAGCAAGCCCAGGCTTTTGTCCTGCATCAGCAAGTCAAACGCGGCGCGGGCACTCCCGACCGTGGTGCTTTCGATGCCATGCACCGAAAGGATCTCGGCAAGCAGCTCGCGGGAATCAGCGTCATCATCCACCACCAGGGCGCGCAAGGGCGCCAGCTTCGGCACCAGCAAAAGCTCGTTGAGTGCCTCGCGCTCCTCGTCGCTGAGGATATCCAGATCAGACATGGGCCTTGCCATCCATTACCTGCAAACATACGACCGCCGGCCTTGGCAAAACGCCCTGGCGCTACGCGACTGGGTGCATAAGGTGAAGCATACACCCCGGGTTGCCAACGGAAAAAAAGCATATTTCACAAGCGATACCTACTACTTACGTCCAATGGGCAGCCGCGGCCCACGGGCGGACGATGGCCATGGAAAATAAAAAAATCGATACACACCATGAGCAAGGCAGACGCGTTCGTTCAGGCAGGAAAAACCGCGGTCCTGCAGAACGTGCAAGGCACGCTGCAGTTCCTTCAACGCTTTGCGCCCTTCAGCCAGATGGAGCAATCCCACTTGGTGTACCTGGTGGAGCAGTGCCACCTGCGGTTTTACGCCAGCGGCGAGAGCATTCTGAGGCCGGACGATGGGCCCGTGGATCATTTTTACGTCGTCAAACAAGGCCGAGTGGTCGGTGAGCGCCCGCGAAACGGCGGAGGGAGCGAAACCACGTTCGAAATCGCCAGCGGCGAATGTTTCCCCCTCGCCGCGCTGCTAGGCGAGCGAGCCACCCGCACCGAGCATCTGGCCGGTGACGACACGTTCTGCCTGCGGCTACCCAAGCCAGGCTTCATCCATCTTTTCGCCCAGTCCGCGCCGTTTCGGGACTTCGCCTTGCGTGGTGTCAGCAGCCTGCTGGATCAGGTGAACCGTCAGGTGCGCCGACAGGCCGCGGAAACCCTCGGCAGCCAGTACTCTTTGAACACCCGTCTGGGTGATCTTGCGTTGCGCCACCCTGTGAACTGCGACAGCGCCTTGCCCGTGAGGCTGGCGGTGAAAGCCATGCACGAGCAGCAGGTGGGAAGCATCGTGGTAGTGGCTGCAAACCAGGCACCCATTGGTATTTTCACCCTGCGTGACCTTCGTGAGCTTGTAGCCCAAAGCGATGCCGACCTCAGCCAGCCCATAGCGCGATGCATGGTAAAAGCACCGTTTACGCTATCCCCCGATGCCACCGCGTTCGAAGCCGCGCTGGCGATGACCGAGCGGCACATCGCCCATGTGTGCCTGGTGAAGGAAGGGCGATTGTGTGGGGTGGTATCGGAGCGGGATCTGTTTTCATTACAGCGGGTGGACCTCGTACACCTGGCGCGGGCAATCCGCACCGCGCCCACGCTTGAGAGCCTTGCCACCCTCCGCCAGGACATCGGCCCGCTGGTCGAACGCATGCTCGCGTTCGGCGCCTCGTCGATTCAGATTACCCGGATCGTGACCCTGCTCAACGACCACAGCGTTTGCCGGGTGATCGAGCTCACCCTGGCGGCACATGGCGACCCCGGCATCCCGTTCGCCTGGCTCAGCTTTGGCAGCGAGGGGCGCCACGAGCAAACCTTGTTCACCGATCAGGACAACGGCCTGCTGTTCGAAGCCGACGATGCGGTTCACGCCGCCGAGTTGCGCGGCAAGCTGTTACCTCTGGCCCACCAGATCAACCAGGCGCTGGCTCAGTGTGGCTTTGCCCTGTGTGCCGGAAACATCATGGCGGGCAATCCCGAGCTATGCCTCTCACGGGCAGAGTGGTCGCGGCGTTTCGCGGGGTTCGTGCGTGAAACCACCCCGGAAAACCTGCTGGCCTCAAGTATCTTCTTCGACCTGCGAACGGTATGGGGCGACCCGGAGCCTGGTTACTGGTTGCAGCAGCGGCTGCTCGGGCAGGTTGCGGACAACGACATCTTCCAGCGCATGATGGCCAGCAACGCCCTGCGCCAGCGCCCGCCCGTGGGACGGTTCAGGGAGTTTGTACTGGCCCGCAAAGGTAGCGAACGCACCGCCACGCTGGACCTCAAGACGCAAGGGCTGGGACTGTTCGTGGATGGCGCGCGGCTGCTTGCCCTCGCGAACGGCATCGATGCCACGCCCACGGTGGAACGCCTTCGGCAATTGGCCCAGCGGGGAATCATCGGCGCTCAGGATGCTGCGGCGTACGAAGAAGCCTATGCGTTCATCCAGCAATTGCGGCTGCAACACCACCAGGCCCAGCAGCGCGAACACCTGCCATGGTCCAACCGGCTGGACCCCGATTCACTTAACCAGCTGGATCGGCGCATCCTGCGCGAATCCCTGCGCCAGGCCCAGCGCCTGCAAGCCAGCCTCGCGGTTCGGTATCAGTTATGAGCTTGTTCGGGCGCTTCCTGTCGCGAGCACCAGCATTGTCCGACAACCAGATGCGCCGGCTAGCCGCCCTGCCCATACCGATACCGCTAGGCGCCACACCGCTGGAATCGCAGGAGTGGGCCGTGGTGGACGTCGAGGCCACCGGCTTGCAGGTGAACAAGGATCAATTGTTGGCCATCGGAGCCGTTGCCCTGGCCGGTCAAGTAATCCCACTCGGGCAATGTTTTGAATGCACCTTGGCCGCCAGTTGGAGCAAGCCCGGGCCCAGCGTGCTGATCCACGGGCTAAGCCCTTCCGCAGTTGCCAGGGGGGTACCGCCGGCCGAGGCCTTGCTGGCTTTTCTTGAATGGGTGCGGGGCCGCCCGCTGCTGGCCTTTCATGCGGGCTTCGACCAAGGCATGCTGAACCGCGCGATCAAGCTCACCCTGGGCGTGCAATGGGAGGCGCCGTTCGTGGACGTCGCCGAGGTGGCGCCACTGCTTTGCCCCGAGTTGGCGGCCCGCAACCATAGCCTGGATGACTGGGCCAGCCAGTTCGGGCTGCAAACCGCCGAGCGCCACAACGCCAGCGCCGATGCGCTGCTTACCGCCGAGCTCGCGCTGGTGCTGTTCAGCATGGCCCGCCGGCAAGGGCTGGGCACGTCGGCGGCGTTAATCGAAGCATTGGCCCGTTGGCGGCGCTTGAAGAGCCAGCCGCGCATGTGAATCGATCAGCACTCCGGCTGCCCCGCCACGTAACGCCGCGCCGGGTTCACCGCCGCGTCGAATTCACGCAGGCCCTTGGCGCCGATCAGCAAGGGGTAATTGAAGCTGCTACGGTCGGTGAGGTTGACCTCGATCGTGCGCTTCACGTCCCCCAGGCACAGCTCCAGATCGATCACTGGACGGTGGGCGACTTCCACGTTTTCTTCCTCGCCGTCGTTTTCATCCGCGCGGCTTTTGATACGGCTCATGCGGGAGATCTTGTGTTCGTACACCTTGCCATCGGCGTCGCGGGTCGCGAGGCGAAAGCGCACCCAGTCCTCGCCATCGCGGGTGAAGGTTTCGATGTTGCGCGCGGACAACGAGGCGGTGAGCGCGCCGGTATCCATCTTGGCTTTGAGGGTTTGCCCGATTTCCGGCAACTTGAAGTACTCATAGCGGCCGTACAGCGTAGGCTCGGCGGCCATGGCGGAGAGCGACACCAAGGACAGCAGGGCAAAGACAGCTTTCACGTGTTCATTCCTTTTCAGGGGCGCGAGGAGTTAGATTCCGGCACCTGTATTAGTTCGGCAGCGCCTAAGGTAAGGGCTAACCCCTTCACAAAAAGTAAAAGTTTAGTGAAGTCCCGCTCAGCAGGCTGCATTTGGCGCGGCATCAGCCTGCCCGTATCATTGCCGCCCTGACCATGCATACGAGTTTTTCCATGCTTCACCTGCTCAAAGGCTGCCTTACCGCCTCGCTGCTGTTGCTCAACACGCTGGTATTGATCGGCCCGCTGATCCTCCTTGCCCTGCTCAAGCTGGTCGCCCCTGCCGCCCTGCGCGACAGCGCTTCACGTGGTGTGATGTGGATCGCCGAAACCTGGGCTGAAATCGACAAGGCCATTTTTGCCCTGTGCACGCCTACCCGGTGGGACATCCGTGGCCTTGAAGCCCTGCACCTGGACGCCTCGTACCTGGTGGTCTGCAATCACCAATCGTGGGTAGACATTCCTGCGTTGATCCAGGCGTTCAACCGCCGCGCGCCGTTCTTCAAGTTCTTCCTCAAGAAGGAGTTGATCTGGGTGCCCTTGTTGGGCCTTGCATGGTGGGCATTGGATTACCCCTTCATGAAGCGCTACAGCAAGGCCTTCCTGGACAAGCACCCGCAGCTGCGCGGCAAGGACCTGGAAATCACCCGCAAGGCGTGTGAGTTGTTCAAGCGCCAGCCCGTGACGGTGGTGAATTATCTGGAGGGCACCCGCTTCACCCAGGCCAAGCACGACCAGCAGGCATCACCGTTCCGTCATCTGCTCAAGCCCAAGGCCGGTGGGGTGGCGTTTGTGCTGGCGGCAATGGGCGAACAGCTCAATCAGTTGCTGGACGTGACCGTGGTGTATCCCGGCCAGCGTATCCCCGGGTTCTGGGACTTGCTGTGCGGGCGCGTGCCCAAGGTGATCATCGACATTCAATCCAGGGCCATTGACCCGGCGTTGGTGCGGGGCGATTACGAGAACGACCCTGCGTTCCGCCAGCATGTTCAGGGCTGGATCAACCAGCTGTGGGCAGAGAAGGATGCCCGCATCGAGGCGCTGCGGGCACGCCACGGTTAAGGCTGGGTGCCCCACACCGAGGCCAGGCTTTGAAGGGCGGAGCCACTGGCGCCCTGCTGGCCCAGATACTGAAGGATGATTGGCGCGAACTGCGTCACCATCCCACTATTCATGCCCAGCTGGCTGAACGCGCTGTTCATGTCCTGAGTGGTTTTTACATTGGTGAGGGCATTGTTCAGGGCACTGGCCTTGCTGCTGTCCGCCTTGCCCATCAGCCCACTCAGCCCCACCAGCCCGCCCAGTGCGTTGCTGCCGGACAGTTTGTCCAGGCCGGGCACGGATTTGGTGAGTTCGGTGTATTGAGACTGCGGCAGCTGGTTCTTCGCCAGCCCCAGCATGGCGCCGGTGCCACCGATGGCTTGTTCGGGGGTGATCTTCAGCTGGGTGCCCAAGGTGTTGAGCAACCCCGCCGCTGGCGCCGCGGCGGCTACCGGCGCACCGTTCTGGTTGCCGTTTTGCAGAGTGGACGCAGCGTTGACCGCGTCGTTCAAGTTGAAAGCCATGGCCTGGCTTGCCACGAGGGCGAGAGAAAAAGCCAGCAGGCTGGGGGACATACGCATCGGTTACCGCTCCTGATACAAAATACCTCCATTGGACGCGACACGGGCGAAGGGTTCAACCGCTGGTCTGCCAGGCCCAACTTGTAGGAGTCGGCACAGCCGGTGAGCCGGGCCGGCAAGGGTGCGCCGCCCGATCAGGCCTCATCCAAGCATGGCCTATAATCACCGGTCAAACCGGAGCGCCGGCCGCCGGTAGACCGGACCCCAGGGGAGCCATGCATTGAAAAAATACTGGACGCGCTACCTGGATCTACTCGACAACGACCTGAACACCCGGGTGTTCGACAGCTTCAAGAATATGGTGCTCTGCGCGCTGTTATTCGCAGCAGGCACCAACGCCATACAAACCGATCATCGAGTGTTCTTTAGCCCGGTCGCTACAAACCTGGCAGGTTGGGGAATCATTGCCGTATCGGCCGTGCTGATGATTTTGAATATCAGCGACGGCGTTCGTCGACTGGGCAAGCTGCGCTATCACCTGATTCTACAGATACTGATTGTTCTGTTTTATGTCGTGATTTCTGTGCGCGTTGTAGAAATCGTCTGGAGTTTTCGGGCCTGAAGGCGGGCAGCCACTGAGGATAATGACCCGACGTTCCTCGCATACTCCCTCACTCACGGTCTAGCTAAGAACTAGTGAACGGGTAGTCGGGTTACCTCAAAGCCCAAACCCTCCAGATAGCGGCCGGGACGGGCCAAGAGATCGGCAGAGGGCTTGAAATGCCCGGAGTAATTAGTCAGCAACACATCGCCAAGCGAACCTTTGGTCAGCATTCCAGCACCTTCGACCGACGTGCCAGGCATAAGCTCAGCCAACACGGCATGCGAAATGTATTTCTGACTGCCTTTGGGGCCACTGGGGGAGACGATAAATCGATCTCTAGCCCAGATGAACTTGTAGTCAACGCCTACGTCCAGCCCTACCATGTCTTGGGTTGTAGTGAGAACGCGCCGAGGGTCCTGGATATAGTTTTTCGAGAACAGGTTGTATTCAGCCTCCAGAAGCTGCGGATAACCGTTGCGCAGCCCGCTGACTTTCCGCTCCTGGGAAGCAGTTATACCCGTTAAGGTCTTCACCCGAGAGCCCATGTTGGGTTTCTTCGCGCTGCTCGCGAATAATTTTCTGAGTATTTTTCCTATAGATGCCGCGCCGCTGGGGTCAACTCTGTTAAGTGGATCGTTCAGGCAATAACAGTAAGTGTTCCAGCCCCCTCGCCCAAAGGGCGATAGCACGTCTGGTTGAACGAAACGGGCCAGGGAAGATAGGTAGGCTCGATAGCCATGCCCGACCATAAGGCCCGGTTGCTTTGCCTCGAATTTTCCTCCCTTGTAGTAAATCGATTGGAGCGGGCTGGCGGCTTGTACGCCGAAGGGTGTCGACCGCCCGCCTGGTAAAAGGTGGGACCCACTCATAAGCCAGTCCGTTTTTACCAGTCGATTAGCCTTCGAAGCTGCCATGATAATTTCCAGAAGATAAATACCAAGCCCATCCTAAGGCGGCATTGCCCTCGGCACTACCTGGCGAACTATCAGCTTTCTATAGGCCGGAAATCACAAGCGCACTCTCTTATGTTACGCAAGCCAGGCTCGAAATGATCTTCACCCTAGCCTATATCCCTACGGCAAGCGCTACTGCAGAACCGAGCGCGGCCGAGATGAATACCACCAATATCCGCCCGGCTCCGCGCGCTTTCACAATCGACGGCACACTGAAATGACTACGCCGCGCTAAACAACCGATGCGGATCGATCACAAACTTCTTCGGCACACCGGCATCGAACTCGCCATAACCCTGTGGGGCCTGGTCCAGGCTGATCACCTGCACCCCAACCACTTCGGCGATGTTGATGCGGTCCCACATGATGGCCTGCATGAGTTGGCGGTTGTACTTCATCACCGGGGTTTGGCCGGTATGGAAGCTGTGGGATTTGGCCCAGCCCAGGCCGAAGCGAATGCTCAGTGCACCCACCTTGGCGGCCGCGTCGTGGGCACCCGGGTCTTCGGTGACGTAAAGGCCAGGGATACCGATCTTTCCGGACACCCGAGTGATTTGCATCAACGAGTTGAGCACAGTGGCCGGGGCTTCCTGCTGAGCGCCTGCATGGCCATGGCCGCGCGCTTCGAAGCCTACGGCGTCTACCGCGCAGTCCACTTCCGGCTCGCCCAGCAGGTTGGCAATCTGCTCATGCAATGGGGTGTCCTGGCTCAGGTCGGCGATCTCGAAGCCTACTGCCTTGGCATGGGCCAGGCGAGTGGGGTTCACGTCACCCACGATCACTACAGCGGCGCCCAGCAAGCGAGCCGAGGCGGCAGCGGCCAGGCCGACCGGGCCGGCGCCGGCCACGTATACGGTACTGCCAGGTCCGACGCCTGCGGTTACCGCGCCATGGTAGCCGGTAGGCAGAATGTCAGAGAGGCAGGTGAGGTCGCGAATCTTCTCCATGGCCCTGTCGCGGTCAGGCAGCTTGAGCAGGTTGAAATCGGCGTAAGGCACCAGCACATATTCGGCCTGACCGCCGGTCCAGTCGCCCATGTCCACGTAACCATACGCGCCGCCAGCACGGGCCTGGTTCACGGTGAGGCATACACCGGTGTGCTGCTCCTTGCATGAGCGGCAACGGCCGCAGGCCACGTTGAAGGGCACCGATACCAAGTCGCCCAATTGCAGGTTTTCGACGTCGCTGCCCTTCTCGATCACTTCACCCGTGATTTCATGACCGAGCACCAGCCCCACCTGGGCGGTGGTACGGCCACGAACCATGTGTTGGTCCGAGCCGCAGATGTTGGTGGAAACCACACGCAGGATCACCCCGTGCTCGATCTTGCGCCCGCGGGGGTCCTGCATCTTGGGATACGCGATGGATTGCACCTCGACCTTGCCGGTCCCCAGGTACACCACGCCACGATTGTCAGCCATGCTTGTTCACCTCGCTAGTTGTTGTTGTTTTAGCTGTAGGCCCCTTACCGGTAGGAAGCGGATGGTCGGCCTCCCGCTTCCCAAGAAGTGAGGCGCTTACAGTACGACTGTACGGTTGGCGTTAAGGAACACCCGCCGCTCGATGTGATAACCCACTGCTCTGGCCAGGGTCAGGCATTCGATGTCTCGGCCCTTGGCGACCAGGTCTTCGGCGTAATGCGCGTGGTCTACCACTTCCACGCCTTGCGCGATGATCGGCCCTTCATCCAGATCGTTGTTGATGTAATGCGCCGTGGCGCCCACCAGTTTCACGCCTTTGTTGTACGCCTGGTGGTAGGGCTTGGCGCCTTTGAACCCTGGCAGCAGGGAGTGATGGATGTTGATGGCCCAGCCATCCAGGCGCCGGCACAACTCGGGTGAGAGTACTTGCATGTAGCGGGCGAGAATCACCAGCTCCGCGCCGGTGTTTTCCACCACTTCCATCACCTTGCGCTCCTGGGCGGGCTTATCGGCGGGGTCCAGGGGGAAGTGGTAGTACGGAATGTCATGCCACCGCGCCAGCGGCTCCAGGTCAGGGTGGTTGGAAATTACCGCTGTCACATCCATGGGCAGTTGCCCGATGCGCTGGCGGTATAACAGGTCGTTGAGGCAGTGGTCTGCCTTGGACACCATGATCACGACCTTGGGCCGGTATTGCGGGGCGGTGAGTTCAAAGCGCATGCCGAACTCGCTGATGCGCTCACCCAGCCCAGCGCGAAAGCCCTGTTCATCGAAGCCTTCGGGCTGGCGAAATTCCACGCGTATGAAAAACCGCGCCGAGAGCCTGTCATCGAAGGAGTGGTGCTCGGTGACGTAACAACCCTGCTCGTACAGGTAGCGGGTTACCGCGTCCACCGTGCCGAGCCGGCTGGGGCAGTCGGCGGCGAGAATCCAGGTATCAGGGGCGCGGCTCATGCGGCTCTCCGTCAGGTTAGATAAAACGCTTACTCAACCACGGCCAGCCCATACTCCGCGCTGGCATCCTGCAGCCACAGCCACCAGTAATCGGCAAAGCTGCGGCGAATCACCAGTTCCCAGGTGTCCTCGCCCATGCGCCGGATGATCAGCTGCGACTTGGCGAACACCGTGCCTACCCCTTTGCCTACCGGGAAGTTGTTTGGATGTACATCGTAGCTGGTGGATTTCATCAGCACCTCCCGGACCTTCGGCCCGGAGAGTTCGAGCACGGATTGACCGCCGCTCACGTTCACCACCTGGATGTGCTGCCCAGCCGTAGCCTCGCGCAGGCGCTGCTCGGCGGCGAATTCCTCCCCGCGCGGGCAGATGAACAGCCACTCGTCCGGCCCCATCCATTGCAGGGTGGTATCGCCACTGCCCACCACGGTGAGCGCGACCGGCAGCTCCAGGCCCAGCGCCTTGTGAACGCCGCCCGCGAACGCCGGGTCGTTGCCGTCGCCGCGCAGGGTGAGGTGGCCCAGCAGTTTCTTTTCCCGCAGCGTTACGCCCGCGCTCGCCCTACCCTTGCCAACCAGGCTGGCCAGGTCGGCGTGATGGAGGGGGCTTTCGGCTTTCACCGGGGCATCGGGGCGCTGCTGATATACGTTGGCTGTGCTCATTTCAAAGCCCTTCAAAAATGTCGTGGGTGCCGGTGCCGGTCATACGTTCTGGCGCTCGCCTTTAGGGTCCACGAACACTGAACCGCAGATTTCCGCCTCGATCGCGCTGCCATCCGCCAAGGGCGCCCATACTTTTTCGCCCATGCGCTTGAGCCCACCTTTCACCACGGCCATCGCGAAGGAGCGGCCCAGCGTGGGGCTCATGTAGCTGGAGGTCACGTGGCCAACCATGTGCATGGGAATAGGCTGCTTGGGGTCGAACACCAACTGGGCGCCCTCCGGCAATACGCGGTTGGGGTCCACAGGCTTCAAGCCCACCAGTTGCTTGCGATCCTCGCGCACGCAGTCTTCCCGGGTCATGCCGCGCGAACCGATCCAGGGGAACGTTTTGGTACGCCCTACACACCAGCCCATGTTCAAGTCGTCTGGCGTCATCGAGGCGTCCGTGTCCTGGCCCACGATGATGAAACCTTTCTCGGCCCGCAGCACGTGCATGGTTTCGGTGCCATACGGCGTGAGGTTGTAAGCCTTGCCCGCCTCCACGATCGCTTCGAGCACGCCCATGGCGTAGTCGGCCTGAATGTTTACTTCGTAGGAAAGCTCGCCGGTAAACGAGATGCGGAAGATCCGCGCCGGCACGCCAGCCACCTTGCCTTCCTGCCAGGTCATGAACGGGAATGCATCCTTGTCCAGGTTGATGTCCGTTACGTGGCTCAGCAGCTTGCGGCTGTTAGGGCCCGACAGCGTCAGGGTGGCCCAGTGGTCGGTAACCGACGTGAAATACACCTTCAGTTCCGGCCATTCGGTCTGGTGGTATAGCTCCAGCCACTGCAGTACGCGCGCCGCGCCGCCGGTGGTGGTGGTCATCAGGAAGTGATTGTCGGCCAGGCAGGCGGTCACGCCGTCATCGAACACCATGCCGTCTTCCTTGCACATCAGGCCGTAGCGCGCCTTGCCCACGTCCAGCTTGGTCCAGGCGTTGGTGTACACACGGTTCAGGAACTCACGGGCATCCGGGCCCTGAATGTCGATCTTGCCCAGGGTGGAGGCGTCCAGCAGGCCCACGCTGTCACGCACAGCCTTGCATTCGCGGGCCACGGCGCTGTGCAGGTCTTCGCCACGGCGCGGGAAGTACCATGGGCGCTTCCATTGCCCCACGTCTTCGAACTCGGCGCCCTGCTTTACGTGCCAGGCGTGCAGCGCGGTGAAGCGCACGGCATCGAACAAATGCCCGCAGTTGCGCCCGGCCACCGCGCCGAAGGTCACCGGCGTGTAGTTGGGGCGGAACATGGTGGTGCCCATCTCGGTGATGGAGATGCCCCGGGACCGTGCCGCGATGGCCAGGCCGTTGATATTGCCCAGCTTGCCCTGATCGGTGCCGAACCCCAGGGCGGTATAGCGCTTCACGTGCTCCACAGACTCGAAGCCTTCGCGCGTGGCCAGTTCGATGGCCGCCGCGGTCACGTCGTTCTGCAGGTCCACGAACTGCTTCGGTGCCCGCGCGGTGGATTTGTCATGGGGCACCTGGAACACCGCCAGGGTAGGTTCTTCATGCCGGCTCACTGCGGCGGGCACCACCCCTTCCACGATCTTGAAGCCCGCTTCGGCGGCGGCGCGCGCCCCGCCTTCGAAGCCGTCCGCCAGGGCGTCGCCCAGCGGGTACACGCCATTGATGCCGCCTACGCATACACGCTTCTGCGCCGCCTCCCCCGGAACGAAGCCGAGGATGTCTTCGCGCCAGATCGGCCGCCCGCCCAGGTGGGAGGCCAGGTGAACCACGGGGCTGTAGCCGCCAGAGCTCGCGACCAGGTCGCACTCCAACCACTCGCCGGGGCTGAGTACCTTCATGGCTTTGGCGTCGATGGCGGCAATCCGCGCCCCGGTTACCCGGCGGGTACCGCGGGTTTCGAGCACCGCGCTGCTGGTAAGGATGCGCACCCCCTTGGCCCGGGCTTCTTCCACCAGCGCTCCACGTGGGTTGGGGCGCGCATCCGCAATGGCGACCACTTGCAGGCCAGCGTCCAGCCAATCCAGGGCCGCGCGGTAAGCGTGATCGTTGTTCGTGCCCAGTACCAGTTGCTTGCCGGGCGCCACGCCGTAGCGGCGTACATAGGTGGAAACTGCCCCGGCCAGCATGTTGCCGGGCAGATCGTTGTTGCCATACACCAACGGCCGCTCGTGAGCACCAGTGGCCAGCACCACGCGCTTGGCCCGCACACGGTGAACACGCTGGCGTACCTGGCCGATTGGTGCGCGCTCGCCCAAATGGTCGGTAAGGCGCTGGTGGATGGTGAGGAAGTTATGGTCGTGGTAACCATTGACGGTGGAACGCGGCAGCAGGGTAACCTCGGCCATGTCGCCCAACTCTGCCAGCACGGTAGCGACCCACTCGGCCGCGGGCTTGCCATCAAGGGTTTCGCGGCTGTCCAGCAGGCTGCCGCCGAACTCTTCCTGTTCGTCCGCCAGGATCACCTGCGCGCCACTGCGGGCAGCTGCCAGGGCGGCGGCGAGGCCTGCCGGGCCCGCGCCCACCACCAGCACGTCGCAGTGCTGATTCATGTAGTCATAACTGTCGGGGTCGATCTCGGTCGGCGAGCGGCCCAGCCCCGCCGCTTTGCGGATGTATTTTTCGTAAGTCATCCAGAAGGATTGTGGGTACATGAACGTCTTGTAGTAGAAGCCCGGTGGCATGAGCTTGCCGCCCACCTTGCCCAGGATCCCCATCAAGTCGTTGTTCACATTAGGCCAGCCGTTGGTGCTGCTGGCCACGAGGTTGGGGTACAGCGCCTGCTGAGTGGCGCGTACGTTCGGAATCTGGGTCGCTTCGGTGGCGCCGATCTGCAACACGGCGTTGGGCTCTTCGGCGCCGGCCGCCACGATGCCGCGGGGGCGGGAGTACTTGAAGCTGCGGCCGATCACATCCACGCCGTTGGCCAGCAGGGCCGAGGCGAGCGTGTCACCCTCCAGGCCGGTGAAGCGCTGGCCATTGAAGGTAAATTCGATGCGTTTGTTGCGGTCGATACGGCCGCCGGTGGACAGGCGATTGACCTGGCTCATACCTTTTCCCCTTGCGCGCGAGCCGCCGGTTGCGCCGCGGCAGGCTTTTGCGTGACCTGCGGCTTGGCACCCATCGGATAGGTTTCGAAAATCTCGTAGGTGACCGTGTCGCGGCTCATGTTGAAGTAGCGCCGGCAACCCGTGGCGTGGAGCCACAGTTCATGGTGAATACCGCGCACGTTGTCGCGGAATAACATGTAGGTCCCCCACTCCTCGTCGGTGCAGGCGGCAGGGTCGAGCGGGCGCGGGATGTGTGCCTGACCGGCGACCTGGAATTCCTCTTCGGAACGGGCTTCGCCGCAATACGGACAGAAGATCTGCAGCATGGTGGTGTCTCCGGTCAGTGGGCCACGGCGGCGGCGCCGTGTTCGTCGATGAGGGCGCCGTTGTAGAAGCGGTCGATGGAAAACGGTTTGGCCAGCGGGTGCATCTCACCCTTGGCCAGGCTGGCCGCGAACACGTTGCCCGAGCCAGGTGTGGCCTTGAAGCCACCCGTGCCCCAGCCGCAGTTGAAGAACAGGTTCTTGACCGGCGTTTTGCTGATGATCGGGCAGGCGTCGGGGGTGGTGTCGACGATGCCGCCCCACTGGCGGTTCATGCGCACGCGCGACAGCACCGGGAACATCTCCACAATGGCTTGCAAGGTGTGCTCGATCACTGGGTACGAACCGCGTTGGCCGTAGCCGACCCAGCTGTCGATACCGGCGCCGATTACCAGGTCACCCTTGTCGGACTGGCTGATGTAACCGTGCACGGCGTTGGACATGATCACGCTATCGATGATGGGCTTGAGCGGCTCGGATACCAGCGCCTGCAATGGGTGGGATTCGATCGGCAGGCGGAAGCCCGCCAGGCTGGCCATGTAGCCTGAATTACCGGCGGTAACCACGCCTACGCGCTTGCCGCCGATAAAGCCCCGATTGGTCTCGACGCCGATGACCACACCGTTCTCCTTGCGGAAACCGGTTACCTCGGTTTGCTGGATAAGGTCCACGCCCAGCGCGTCGGCAGCGCGGGCATAGCCCCAGGCGACCGCGTCGTGGCGAGCCACACCGCCCCGGCGCTGAACCGTGGCGCCGATGATCGGGTAGCGGGTATTTTTCGAGCAGTCCAGGTACGGGATCTCTTCGGCAACCTGCTGGGCGTTCAAGAGTTCGCCATCCACGCCATTGAGGCGGTTGGCGCTCACCCGGCGCTCTGAATCGCGCATGTCTTGCAAGGTATGGCACAGGTTGTAAACGCCGCGCTGGGAGAACATCACGTTGTAGTTGATGTCCTGGGACAACCCTTCCCACAGCTTCATCGCGTGCTCATACAAGTGGGCGGATTCATCCCACAGGTAGTTCGAACGCACGATGGTGGTATTTCGGGCAGTGTTGCCACCCCCCAGCCAGCCTTTTTCGATAACGGCCACGTTGGTGATGCCATGTTCCTTGGCCAGGTAGTACGCCGTGGCCAGGCCGTGGCCGCCACCGCCTACGATGATCACGTCATACACAGGCTTGGGCGTAGGCGTGCGCCACATGCGCTGCCAGTTTTCGTGGTGGCTGAGGGAGTGCTTGAAGAGGCCAAAGCCTGAATAGCGCTGCATGATCGGTACTCCAGCTCAGCGGTAAACCGGGAATTCGGCGCACAGGGCGCTGACCTGGGCAGCCACGTTGGCCTCCACGTCGGCGTCGCCGAGGTTGTCGAGAATGTCGCAGATCCAGCCGGCCAGTACTTGGCACTGTTGCACCTTGAAGCCGCGGCTGGTCACCGCCGGGGTGCCGATGCGCAGGCCGGAGGTCACGAACGGAGATTGCGGGTCGTTGGGCACGGCGTTCTTGTTCACAGTGATATGGGCACGGCCCAGGGCCGCGTCCGCTGCCTTGCCGGTCAGCCCTTGGCGGATGAGGCTGACGAGGAACAAATGGTTGTCGGTGCCGCCGGACACAACGTCGTAACCGCGGTCCACGAACACCCCGGCCATCGCCTGGGCGTTGTCGATCACCTGTTGCTGGTACGCCTTGAAGCCAGGCTCTAGCGCTTCCTTGAAGCACACGGCCTTGGCGGCGATCACGTGCATCAACGGGCCACCTTGGCCGCCCGGGAACACCGCGGCGTTGAGTTTCTTTTCCAGCTCTTCGTTCTGGCGCGCCAGGATCAGCCCGCCACGCGGGCCGCGCAGGGTCTTGTGGGTAGTGGTGGTGACCACATCGGCGAAGGGCAGTGGATTCGGGTACAGCCCGGCCGCGACCAGCCCGGCCACGTGGGCCATGTCCACGAACAGGTAGGCGCCCACTTTGTCGGCGATTTCGCGGAAGCGGGCGAAGTCCAGGGTCTTGGAATAGGCAGAGAAACCGGCGATAACCATCTTCGGCTTGCATTCCAGCGCCAGGCGCTCGACTTCGTCGTAATCGATCAGGCCGGTAGCGGTGTCCAGGCCATACTGCACGGCGTTGTACAACTTGCCCGAAAAGCTCACCTTGGCCCCATGGGTGAGGTGACCGCCATGCGCCAGGCTCATGCCCAACACGGTATCGCCCGGTTGCAGCAGGGCCAGGTAAACAGCCGCGTTGGCCTGGGAACCGGAGTGGGGTTGCACGTTGGCGTAGTCGGCGCCGAACAGCGCCTTGGCACGGTCGATCGCCAGCTGCTCCACCTTGTCCACGTGCTCGCAGCCGCCGTAGTAGCGCTTGCCCGGGTAGCCTTCAGCGTACTTGTTGGTAAGGCCGCTGCCCTGGGCTTCCATCACGCGCTTGCTGGTGTAGTTCTCCGAAGCGATCAGCTCGATATGGTCTTCCTGGCGCTGCTCCTCGGCATTCATCGCCGCCAGCAGTACGTCGTCATATCCCTGAATCTGGTCTTGCTTGCTGAACATCGCGGATCTCCCAGCGCGGATGGCGCCTGTCATAGGTGCAGTGGGGTCGATGGTAGGCTCGGCCCCGGTGCGTCAGATGCCTATGGGCGCCACGCATCGGTGCGATTACGACACGGATGGAACCTTCGCTCCCATACCGCTCCCGCCCCGCGCGGCGTACAGTAGCCCCGGTACCTACTATGGAAGTGCCCCATGTACGAACAAAGCCAACAATTCGCCAGCGACAACTACTCTGGCGTATGCCCGGAAGCCTGGGCGGCAATGGAATTGGCCAATCTGGGCCATCAGCGCGCCTATGGCGATGATGAATGGACGGCACGGGCAGCGGACCATTTCCGCCGCTTGTTCGAGACCGACTGCGAGGTGTTTTTCGCCTTCAACGGCACCGCGGCCAACTCCCTGGCCTTGTCGGCGCTGTGCCAGAGCTACCACAGCGTGATCTGCTCGGACGTCGCCCACGTGGAAACCGACGAATGCGGCGCGCCGGAGTTTTTCTCCAATGGTTCCAAGCTGCTCACCGCGCGCAGCGAAGCCGGCAAGCTGACCCCCGAAGCCATCCGCGATATCGCCCTGAAGCGCCAGGACATTCACTACCCCAAGCCTCGGGTGGTCACCCTTACCCAGGCAACGGAAGTGGGCACGCTGTACCGCCCCGATGAATTGAAGGCCATCAGCGCGGCCTGCCGTGAACTGGGGCTTAACCTGCACATGGACGGCGCCCGCTTCGCCAACGCATGCGCCTCGCTGGGCTGTACCCCCGCCGAGCTGAGCTGGAAGGCTGGCGTGGACGTGCTGTGCTTCGGCGGCACCAAGAACGGCATGGCGGTGGGCGAGGCAATTCTGTTCTTCCGCAAGGAGTTGGCGGAGGACTTCGACTACCGCTGCAAGCAGGCCGGCCAACTGGCGTCGAAGATGCGCTTTCTGTCGGCGCCGTGGGTGGGCCTGCTGGAAAACGACGCCTGGTTGCGCCATGCAAGGCACGCCAATGCCTGCGCGCGCCTGTTAGCGGAGCTGATCGCCGATATCCCGCAGGTGAGCCTGATGTTCCCGGTCGAAGCCAACGGGGTATTTTTGAACATGCCACCACCGGCCCTTGCGGCCCTGCAAGGGCGCGGTTGGCGGTTCTATACCTTCATTGGTGGCGGCGCGCGCTTCATGTGCTCTTGGGATACGAGCGAAGCACGCGTACGTGAGCTGGCGGCGGACATCCGGGCCGTTGTCGCCGGCGCCGGAACACCGTTGTAACGTTGGAAACGGCGGCGGTTACTCCGCCGCCTTGCCTACCGTGCGCTCGAGCTGCTCCACCGTGGCGTTGACCTGGTTTTCATACTCGGCCAGCGCCTGCTGATGCTCACGCCGAGCCTCCAGCAACTGTGAACAGATGTTCATGGCGGTGAGTACCAACAAGCGATCACCCAACAAGGTCGGGTGCTTTTTCTTGGTCTCGGCCAGGCTCGCCTTGAGCATCATTGCCGCATCGAACAAGGTTTGTTCCTGATCGGCCGGGGCACGCAGGGTGTAGTCGCTGCCGAGGATTTCGACTACCCGCGTGGTGTTCTGGCTCATGCGCCAGCCGGTTCGGGACTGACCCGTTGAATCAACGCCTGAATGCGGGCCGCAGTAGCGCCTTGCTGTTCTTCCTGCTCCAGCAGGGTGATCTGCAGGCTATCGTTCTCATCCCGGGCTTGGGCCAGCTCAGCGCTCAGCTTGCCATTCGCTTCGGCCAATTGACGGTTCTGCTCGAGCAATTCGCTGACCAGTGTTTCCAGTTTGTTAAGGGATGCTTCCAACATGAGAGATACTCGAAACCAGGGTGAAGATGAAGGGCGCGTACGATAAGAAAAAAGCGCGCGCCTCGCCAGCACGAAGGTATTAGCGAGCATGAAACTACAATAACGCTCGCCGCTCCGCGTTGGGGCATGGACTGGAGGATAGGTGCGTGGTTCCCGGCCGAGGGTGACAACGGACCAACGGTAAGCGACAGGCCGCGCAGGCGCCTGGGGGGCGGGCCATCCACCGAAGCGTGCGAACAGGTTTGAACACCCAAAGCCCATTCGCAGCCTGCGCCAGTTCCCAGCCCTCGCTTAGTACTCGATCCGCACATCCCCCTTGGGCACGCTGCAGCAGGCCAGGATATAGCCTTCGGCTTCGTCTTCCTCGGTGATCCCGCCGTTGTGCTCCATTTCCACTTCGCCGCTGAGCTTGAGCACCTTGCAGGTGCCACATATTCCCATCCCGCAAGCCTTGGGAATGGTAAGCCCGAGTTTGGCCGCCGCCGCGTGAACGGTCTCCCCTGGCGTGACACGAATGCTCTTGCCCGTATCCACGAATTCCACCTGGTGAAGCTCCGAAGCCGGCACCTCCGGGGCATCGGCGGCCTGCTCGGCTTGCTCCACCGCATCGGCGCGCGCCTCGGGGGGCGTGGCGCCGAAGGATTCTTCGTGATAGTGGCTCATGTCGAAGCCAGCCTGGTCGAGCAGCCGCTTCACTGCGTTCATGTACGGGGTTGGCCCGCAGCAGAAGACTTCCCTTTCCAGGAAATCCGGCGCCATCAGCTCAAGCATCGGGCGGTTCAGGTAACCCCGGTAACCGGCCCATGGCTCGCCCAGGCCGTGCTTTTCACAAATGATGTGCAGCGCGAAATTGGGAATACGCGCCGCCATCTGCTCCAGTTCGCGATGGTAGATGATGTCCTTGGGCGAACGGGCACTGTGCACGAAGATCATGTCGACGTTGGCGTTGGTGTCGTAGAACCACCTGGCCATGGACATCACCGGCGTGATCCCTACACCGCCGCTCAGGTACAGCACCTTGGTCGACGGGTAGTCCATGGCGTTGAACAACCCGACCGGGCCATGTACCGCCAGCTCCTGGCCCTCGTGCAGCGTGTCGTGCAGCCAGTTGGAGACACGCCCGCCTGGCACGCGCTTGATAGTGATGGAGAAGCTGTAGGGCACCGAAGGCGAGCTCGAAATGGTATAGGAGCGCATTACCGGCTGGCCGTCGATTTCCAGCTCCAGCGTCACGAACTGCCCGGGCTTGAAAAAGAACATTACCGGCTGGTCGGCCATGAAGCAGAACGTGCGCACATCCCAGGTTTCCTGAATCACCTTGACGCAGCGAACAACGTGACGGCCATTGGCCCAGGTCTGGGTGGTGACCGGGTTCAGGAAATTATCAGACATGCTTGCACTCCATCGCCGACCATCGGCCTTGTGGTCACGATTCTGCGTGTCGGCCGTGCGATGCTCTTTCCTGTTCGCGACATCGGCATGCTCATGGCGACCAGCCTTGCCAGCACTGGCTCGGGTGGTCGGGAACGGATTCGGCCATGTCGCCCATGGATAAGGTTCGCCCCCTGCGCCCAAGCACACTCGCCGCATACCGGTCGTAGCCTCCAAACAAGGCTGCGGCACCACCGTGAAGCGCGACCCGCGCCCCTGATAGCCCTGTCGCCGGCGCACCGGCCTTGAGGATTTGAACGATGGACGTCACCCAGAACCTGAGCCTTGGCGACCCGCTGGAACCCGCGCGCAACGCCACGGCCCACATGCTGCAAAACCGGGAGCGCACCTTCTCGCTGCCGCAGCCGTTCTATATCGACGACAGGCTGTTCGATATCGATATGCAGGAGATCTTCCATAAGGAATGGCTGATCGCGGGCATGACCTGTGAAATCCCCAAGAAAGGTAATTACCTCACCCTGGAAATCGGCAAGAACCCGGTGATCGTCGTACGTGGGGCAGATAACGCCATTCATGCGTTCCACAACGTTTGCCGCCACCGTGGCTCGCGGCTATGTGCCGGCGAGAAAGGCAAGGTCGCCAAGCTCGTATGCCCCTACCACCAGTGGACCTACGAGCTGGACGGCCGCCTGCTGTTCGCTGGTAGTGAAATGGGCGACGACTTCGACATGAAGGCCTACGGCCTGAAACCCGTGCACGTGAAAAACGCCGGGGGTTATATCTTCATCAGCCTGGCGGAAAACCCGCCCGCCATCGACGAGTTTCTCCAGACCCTGGCCCACTACATGGAGCCCTATGACATGGAGAACACCAAGGTGGCCGTGCAAACCACGTTGCGGGAAAAAGCGAACTGGAAGCTGGTGATCGAGAACAACCGCGAGTGCTACCACTGCAACGGCTCTCATCCGGAACTGCTCAACAGCTTGCTGGAATGGGACGACACCAACGACCCTCGCGCTAGCCAAGCCTTCAAGGATCACGTGGCCGAGTCCGCCGCTGCCTGGGAAGCCGAGAAGATTCCTTACCTGCACACCAGCTTCGGCCTGCGTAACCGCATCGTGCGCATGCCGCTGCTCAAGGGCACGGTTTCCATGACCATGGACGGCAAGCCTGGGTGCTCCAAGCTCATGGGACGTATCAAGAACCCGGACCTGGGCTCGATGCGCATCCTGCACCTGCCCCATGCCTGGAACCACTGCATGGGCGACCACATCATCGTGTTCACCGTGTGGCCAATCAGTGCTCAGGAAAGCATCGTCACCACCAAGTGGCTGGTGCACAAGGATGCCGTGGAGGGCGTGGATTACGACCCCGCTCGCCTGCGCCAGGTGTGGGATGCCACGAACGACCAGGACCGTCGCCTGGCCGAAGAAAACCAGCGAGGCATCAATTCAACCGCCTACCAGCCTGGCCCGTACTCGAAAACCTACGAGTTCGGCGTGGTGAACTTCATCGATTGGTACAGCGAGCGCATGCTCAATAACCTGGGGGCTGAGCCGGCGGCGTACTTGAAGGGGGTTGCCGTTCACGAGTGAGCCTCAACGCTTACTCGAATTGTTGTAAGCGTGGGGCCTGGCGGCGACTGGCTTCTAAGGGCCTGGCGCCCCCATTGCGCCGCCAGTGCCCCTCTGCCAAGGGCGGTAAGGGTGCTGGCGGCAATAGAGGCCACTTTGGCGGCGTCGCTATCAGTGACCAGGCCTACAACCCAAGCCACGCTGCTGCTGGCCATCAAGGTCACGTCCACACCCGCCACCATCTTGGAGGGTGGAGCCAAGCGGTAACCCGTGACCATCATGGCGCCATACGCAACGATCCCCAACGCACCCACAATGTCGCTTAATAGGTCCAGCGCTTCCTGGCCGCCGGGATCATGCCGGTTGGTTGGATTGCCGTTGCAATAGGCGTAAGCATTGAGGCCGCCCCGGCTGAACGGTGACAAGGCGTCTGGCTGGCAGAACCGCATCAAGGCAGGTGAATAGAATCGGCGGCCATTGCCTAGCAGGTAGCCGTCGACAGGCTCGCGGCGCTGCCCCGTGTAACCCAGTGCCCGGCTTGCGCTGGCGCAAGGATGGCTGCCAAAGGGCGAATACGCGGCACGCCGCCGTGCATGGCTCAACACAGTGCAGGCGCGGTCGTGGGCAAGGAAGGTCATCTTGGCAACGTGAGGTTCTCGCATTATCGGCGCCAGAACCACGGTAGGTTCCGTAGATAAGGTGAAAACCGCCGGTCAACGTTAAATAAGCGCCCGGGTATCTTGCGCATTTCCTTGAAAGCGGATGGGCCGTAAACAGACATCCTCAAGCCCGCCGATGCCACACCCAGGCCGATACTTACCCACGCCAGCGAGTGCTGCGCCTGCGAATCGGTCCGTTGGGCCCCTGCAAGTACACCGGAAACTATCGATGCCACGCCGCCTACAAGCGCAAGCCGGGTGCCCCATAGCATCGGGCCTGGTGTAGTTTTGAGACTTTTGCTTCCCAGACTGGTGAACTGCAGTGCTGTCGTGGCAACCGCACTTACAATTCCACCTATCACAAGCGGAGTGAACGCGCGTCCCGTGGCATCTGTTCGGTTCACAGGGTCCCCCTTGCAATAGGCATAAGCATTGATACCACCCGCCTGAAAGGGGCTGTAGCGATCGGGCTGGATGAACCGGGCCAGCGTTACAAGATAGCCGCGATAACCATGGCCAAGTTGATATAACGCCCCGGGCGTTTCCAGCCATTGGCCATTGAACGCCGGCGAGCCGCCCGCCACCCGAGGCCACACCGCCCCAAAAGGCGCATAGCGAGCCGGCAGGCTGCTTCCACTCCGGCTTCGCCTGAAAACGCTGCCAGCGCGGTCTGCGGTAAACAGTGTGTTAACCATGCCATAGCCCATAAGCCCGGCTGACAGCTTAAGCGAGCCAGCCTCCTGCGCCTACCTGACACATCTGCCAGGTGCCGCCAGCCAAATGATTTATCTATACCCAACCGCCCGGACGAATTAGAATCGTTCTCATTACCAGAATTCATTCCAGGCCTCATCCTCCATGCACCCCACCCTTTCCAGATCTACTCTGGCGATCGCGCTTTGCTCGCTCCCGCTGGCCACTTGGGCGCGGGCCGATGAGGCTCCCGTGGAGCTTGCCCCTACGCAGGTTCAGGACAGCACGTTGCCCGCGCCGGAGGGTTACAGCCGCGCCACTACCAGCACGGCGAGCAAATCCGAGGTGCCTGTGCGCGATGAAGCCCAGAGCGTGAACGTGGTCACGCAGCAAACGCTGCAGGATTACAGCGCCACGTCGCTGGATGACGCCATGAAGTTCGTGAGCGGGGTGTCACAGGGGAACACCTTGGGCAATACCAAGGATGCATTGGTCAAGCGCGGCTTCGGCACTAACGACGACGGCTCAATCCTGCGTGATGGCGTTCGCTCGGTAGTGGGCCATAACCTGAGCGCCACCACGGACCACGTGGAGGTCCTCAAAGGCCCCGCATCGCTGCTGTACGGGGCACTCGACCCCGGTGGGCTGATCAATGTGATCAGCAAACAGCCGCAGTACACCCAAAGCACCACGGTCAGCGGCTCGGCCTACAGCGAAGGGGGCGGCACCCTGAGCGTGGACACCACGGGCCCATTGGGCGACACAGGCCTGGCTTACCGCCTGATCGCCGAGCGCAAACATGAAGATTACTGGCGCAACTACGGTACGAACCAACACACGCTGGTCGCACCCTCCCTGAGTTGGACCGGGGACCGTGCCAGCCTTACGCTGGCCTACGAATACAACGATTACACCAGCCCATTCGACCGCGGCACCGTGTTCGAGAACGGCCACCCCGCAGATGTGAGTTACAGCAAGCGGCTGGACGAGAAGTGGGCGAAAACGGTAGGTATCTCTGAGACAGCTCAGGCCCGGTTCGAGTACCAGTTGAATGACACCTGGAAAACCCGCGCCACGTACGGCTGGAACAACGATCGCTACAGCCTGGCTATCGCACAACCCACCGCGCTTGCCAACGGCGCGCTTACTCGCCAGGCCAACGGCGGCCATTACGACTACGAAACCCGCTATGCGAGCCTGGATTTCATTGGCGAGCAACGGCTGTTCGGTCAGCGCCATGACCTACTTGTGGGCATTGATAACGAAGCCAGCGACAAGTACCGGGGCAAGACCTATCGCAATACCGCCGTGAAAGGGTTCGATATCTACAACCCGACATACGGAAACCTGGCCGAGCCTAGCGTGGTGAGCCCGACTACCAGCAACCTGCGCAACCAGCTGACTTCCACCTCGGTGTATTTCAAGGACAACTGGCACCTGAATGACCGTTGGATCGCTGTATTCGGTGCTCGACAGCAGCATTACGACCAGTACAGCGATCAGGGCCTGGTCACCAAGGTGGTCAACCGTGACGACAATGGCGATGCGTTCATCCCCTTCGCCGGGCTGGTGTACCAGCCAACCGACGCCTGGGCACTGTATGGCAACTACAGCCGTTCGTTTGTGCCCAACGATACCGTGGACGACGCCGGCAATACTTTCGATCCAGAGGAAGGCCGCAGCTACGAAGTGGGCGCCAAGTACACGCCGTCACAAGCGCTGAACGTCAACCTGGCGCTGTTCGATATCGTGAAGACGAATGTGGTGACCACCGATGCGAACGATGAAAACGCAGAGGCCGCGGGCAAGGTACGTTCTCGCGGCCTTGAACTGGACGTGACCGGGCACCTGGCGCCGCGCTGGGATGTGATTGGTACCTATGCCTACACCCGCACCAAAGTGCTCGAGGACCAGAAATACAAGGGCATGCGCTTGAGCAACGCGCCCGAGCACACCGCCAGCCTGTACCTGACGCACCATCTGGCCGTGGCGGACAACCTGGGCCAATGGCACGCTGGCGCAGGCGCTCGCTACGTAGGTGAGCGCGCGGGAGATGCCGCCAACACCTATTGGTTGGACGGTTATACCGTGGCCGACGCCTTCCTGCGCTGGGACCTGCCTACCGCCGGATACAAGGCCCGGCTACAGCTGAACGTGGATAACCTGTTCAACAAAGAGTACTACCCCTCCAGCACGGGCAGCGGGCAACTGCAGGTGAACGTAGGTGAAGCACGCACCGCGAGGCTGACGGCCAGTGTGACGTTCTGAGTCGCGTACCCAAGCACCTTTCGCAAGCTTCGCCCGCTTCCCACATGTTCAGGGGTGCACCTGTGAGCCGGACGTAGCCGAAGGCGTAGCTCGCGAATAAGGGCTTAAGAAAACAGCTCAAGACGTTTGCTTCTCACCAAGGAAGCGGCCTGCAGATCAGCGAACGACGCCCTCTTCGATGAGCAGCTTGAGAATGGCTTCGGCGCCTTCTTCGGCGCTCACACCCTTGAGTACCTTGCCGCCACCGACACTGGCCTTGGCGGTGGCGGCTTTCATGCGGTCGGCGCCGCTTTTTGCCTTGATCACTTTCAAGCGCTTGGGCCGGGGCCGTGCCGGTTGTAGCTGTGCAGCGCTCAGTAGCTCGTCGGCAACGATTTCCACCTCGTGAGCCAGCAGTTCACCCCGCTGGGCAGGGCCATAAGCGCTTTGCCGAGCCTTGGGCGCGGCGGCGTCTACGGTCGCGATCAGCGGCAGGCGCACATTCAGCCGCCGGCGCTGCCCGCGAGGCAACGCCTGCAATACTTGAGCGATGCCATTGTCGATTCGCTCGATTTCCGCCAGCCCCACTACCACGGGCCAGCCCAACCGCTCCGCCAACAAGTAAGGCAACATGCCAGAGCCTTCGCCGGTTTCCGCGCGGCTACCGGCCAACACCATCTGAGCGCCGGCATCACGCAGGTATTCGATCAGCCCGGGCAGCGCGTCGCCACCGGCGGGTTGCTCCAGCACATCCAGGTGCGCCAGGCCCATGCCCAGATAATCCCTTAGCGCCGGCTCGGCAGGGTCGCCCACATGCAATACCTCCAGCGCTTGCCCCGCCAGGCGAAGCCCCAGCTCCACCGCTCGCGCATCGTGCTCGGCGCGTCGGGCACGGCCAGAGGCCGGATGAGCGCCTACGGATACCAGGGTTACGATCTTGCTTTTCATCGGCAGGCCTCAGGCAGCGTTTCGTTCGGCGCCATTGCGCCGTTTGGCAATCGCTTCGATCAACGCCTGCAGCACCGCGGTGCTGTCTCCGATGATCGACAGGTCTGCACGTTTGATCATGTCGCAGGTGGGGTCCATGTTGACCGCAACGACCTTGTCGCAGGCACCGATGCCTTGGAGGTGCTGGATGGCCCCGGAGATGCCGATCGCGACATACACGCGGGCAGTGACCCAGGTACCACTGGCGCCGACCTGGCGGTCGCGGGTCATGAAGCCATCGTCCACGGCCACTCGCGACGCGCCTTCGGTGGCACCCAGGGCGACAGCGGCTTGATGAAACAGGCCCCAGTCCTTCACGCCATTGCCACCGGAGACGATGAATTCGGCTTCGGCCATGGGAATGGCCGCCGGGTCCACGGCCACCGCGCCGCCATCTTCGATGCGCGGCAGGGTGCGAACCACTGGACGTTCAAGGGACAGCGGGAGCGCTTCATGGCGGGTTTCGCTGACCGGTTCGGCGCATTCGGCGGCGGCGAGGATCAGCCGCGGTAACGCTTGGTTAAGGTCTTGGTAGCCAGCCCCCGCCCGCCCTGTACAGAGGCCATCTTTCACCTGCCATACACGTGTCGCGGGGCGCTCGCCCAGCCGTGCCGCGAGGCGGCGGCCCAGCTCCGCGCCGCCGTCCCGGCTGTCCGGGAACAGCCAATGGCGCGGGCCGAGTTGGCTGTCCAGGGCATGCAAGGCTTGCACTCGTTGCTCTGGCGCATAGCCCAGGTATTCGTGCCCTTCGAGCCGCAGCAGGCGGTCTACCCCCGCAGTATCGAAAGCGGTTTCCTTGTGCTCGCCAAATACCACCGCGAGCACCGCCCCCTGCGTTCCCACCAATTGGCGGGCCAGGCCAAACAGGTCCCGGTCATGAGCGGACAGGCGCCCCCCCACCATGTCGGGCACCACCGCCACGTAGAAGGCGGGCGCGGGCACTTGATGCAGCGGCAATTGAACCTGGGCCGTGGACATGCGCCGGACGTTGCCCCCTTGCTCGGCGCCGCTGCGATCGATCCGCCGGATACCGTTGGGGCCAATGAACCCTACCGCGTGGGGATTCTTGCGCACCACGCCCGTGGGCCCGCTCCAGCTCGCTTGCTGGGATTGCAGGCTGGCGTGCAGTGGGTGCAGGCGGTTGCGGGCAATCCATTCGGCATGGGGGTCCCGCCGTATCACGTCGCTCATGGGTTGACCTCCGCGGGTTCACGCTGGGTAACGTCGGGCTTTCTGACAGGGGCAGGCGCCTCATCGATCAAGGCATCGGCCACCAGTTCCGCGAGGTCCTTGATGTCCGGCCGTGGCGCAACCACGCCTTCGAGCATCGCAGTGCACTGCGGGCAGCCCACCGCCACCAGCTCGGCGCCGGTCTCGCGAATGTCGTTCATGCGCATGTCTGGAATGCGCTGGCGGCCAGGGACGTCGGTGATAGGCGCACCGCCGCCACCGCCGCAGCAGCGCGACCTGAAGCCTGAGCGCTCCATTTCTTTCACTTCGATGCCCAATCCACGCAGCACCTGGCGCGGCGCTTCGTATTCACCGTTATAGCGGCCCAGGTAGCACGGGTCGTGGTAGGTGACGCTGCCGCCGCGGTGGCTGCCAAGGTTCAGCCGCTGCGCCGCCATCAGCTCGGCCAGGTAAGTGCTGTGGTGCATCACCTCATACTCACCACCAAAGGCGCCGTATTCATTCTTCAGCACATGGAAGCTATGCGGGTCGCAGCTTACGATGCGGTTGAATCGGTACTGGCCCAAGGTGCGGATGTTGCGTTTGGCGAGCTGCTGGAACGTCGCTTCATCACCCAGCCGGCGGGCCACGTCGCCACTGTCCCGTTCTTCGAGGCCGAGCACGGCGAAGTCTACCTTCGCGGCTTTCAGCACTTTCACGAATGCCCGCAGGGTACGTTGGTTGCGCATATCGAAGGCGCCATCGCCGACCCAGAACAACACGTCCGCCTGCTTTACCTCGGCCATCAATGGCAGGTCCAGGTCCGCGGCCCAATGCAATCGCCCACCAGGTGCGAACCCGCCCGGGTTATCAGTGGCAATCAGGTTTTCCAGCACCTCGGCGCCTTTGTTCGGCGTGGCGCCTTTCTCAAGCGTAAGGTGACGGCGCATGTCCACAATGGCGTCCACGTGCTCGATCATCATCGGGCACTCTTCCACGCAGGCGCGGCAGGTGGTGCACGCCCACAGCGTGTCGGCCTCCACCAGGCCGTTGACGATAGGCTGGTGTGCGTTACCGCCGTGCTCGCCCAGCGGCCTGCCGCTACCGTCGAGCGCAGGGTAAGGGCTACCGGCGAAGCGCGCGTCCGTACCACCTGCCAGGCCGATCACCATGTCCTGGATCAATTTTTTCGGGTTAAGCGGCTGGCCCGCGGCGAAGGCTGGGCACATGGCCTCGCATTTGCCGCACTGCACGCAGGCATCGAAGCCCAGCAGCTGGTTCCAGGTGAAATCCTTGGGTTTTTCCACGCCCAGCGGCGCGGTAGGGTCGGTGAGGTCGAGTGGCTTGAGCCCGCTGGAACGGCCGCCGCCGAAGCGCTCGGCCCGCCGGTGCCAGGCCAGGTGCAACGCCCCGGCAAAGGCATGCTTGAGCGGGCCGCCCCAGGTCATGCCGAGGAACAACTCACTCACACCCCACAGCACGCCAACGAAGAGAATGGCAGCGAGCACCCAGCCGCCGAAATCCGCTGGCAGCAGCCCCGCCACTGGCAATGTGGCAATGAAGAAGCTGGCGGCGAACATCAGCAGGCTTTTCGGCAGCCGCATCCACGGCCCCTTGGACAGACGCGACGGTGGGTTGAGGCGGCGCCTGTAGACGAACAACGCGCCGCAGAACATCACGGCCGTGGCCGCCAGCAGCGCATAACCCAGCACGCGGTTGTGCAAACCAAAGCCGTGTACCGCGATCGCCAGCAGCGCCGCCAGGGCAAAGCCACCGGCCGTGGCCACGTGGGTATTGGACATGTAACGGTCGCGGGCCACTACGTGGTGCAGGTCCACGAGGTAGCGGCGCGGCATGGCCAGCAGCCCGCCGAGCAGGTCTACCTTGGCCGCGCGGCCCTGCCGCCACAAGGCAACCCGGCGAGCGGCGCCCAGCAATGTGAGCGCCACGGCGGCAAAGAGCAGGATGGGGAGAATGGTGTTCAACATGGCCGAAGGCCTCCAACAGCCGATAGCGTTGCGTCTCGCTGTAGGAAGCGGGCGCTGCTCGCGAACTTGAATGACAAAGATTCGCGAGCTGCGCCCGCTTCCTACAGAGGGCGCTGTGCCTTCAAAAGTCCTTGCACAGGCGCAGGGCGTCATACAGCGCGGCATGCACGTTGCGCTGGGCCACGCAGTCGCCGATCCGGAACAGCAGGTAGCCGTCGCCCGGCTGGCTCAGCGACGGCTGCGGTTCGATGGCGAACAAGGCCTCTATGTCGATCTGGCCTTTGTTGCGCGAGCCTTCCTTCAAGCCGTAATACAAGGCTTCGTCTGGCCGTACGCCGTTCTCGATCACCACCTGGTCCACCACGCGCTCTTCCTTCGCGCCGGTGTATTCGTTCTCCAGCAGCGCGATCAACTTGTCCCCCTCGCGGTAGACCTTTTCCAGCATCAGGTCGCCGGTCATGATCACTTCCTTGGGATACAGGCTGCGGTAGTAGGTGGGGAAGGTGGTACCGCCCATGGCCACGCCGGGCTTGATGTCATCGGTAACGATTTCCACCTGGCTGCCTTTGTCCGCAAGGAAGTCCGCTGCGGACATGCCGGTGAATTCGCAAATGGTGTCGTACACCAGCACGTTCTTGCCAGGCGCTACCTTGCCATCAAGTATGTCCCAGCTGCTCACTACCAGCCCTTCATCCGCGCCCCAGTGCTCGTTCTGCTCCATGAATGGATGGCCACCGTTGGCCAACACAATCACATCGGGGCGCAGGTCCATGATGGTGTCGATGTCGGCCGCCGTACCCAGGCGCAGGTCCACGTTGAGGCGCGCAAGCTCCAGCTGGAACCACCGTGTGATGCCGGCGATCTGGTCACGCTGGGGTGCCTTGGCGGCGATGGTGATCTGGCCGCCGATCTGCTCTTTCTTTTCGAACAGGGTCACGTCATGGCCGCGCTCGGCCGATACCCTCGCCGCCTCCATGCCCGCGGGCCCCGCGCCCACTACCACCACCTTGCGGCGGGGGCCGGTGCTCTTCTCGATGATATGAGGCACGCCCATGTACTCGCGGGACGTTGCGGCATTCTGAATGCACAACACATCCAACCCCTGATACTGGCGGTCGATGCAGTAGTTCGCGCCCACGCACTGCTTGATCTGGTCTACCTGCCCCATCTTGATCTTGGCGATCAGGTGCGGGTCAGCGATGTGCGCGCGGGTCATGCCCACCATGTCCACGTAGCCGCCTTCGAGGATGCGGGTGGCCTGGTTCGGGTCCTTGATGTTCTGAGCGTGCAGTACCGGCGCTTTCACCACTTCCTTGATGCCGGCCGCCAGGTGCAGGAACGGCTCCGGCGGGTAACTCATGTTGGGAATAACGTTGGCCAGGGTGTTATGGGTGTCACAGCCCGAGCCCACCACCCCGAAGAAATCCACCATGCCGGTGGCGTCGTAGTAGGCCGCAATCTGCTTCATGTCCTCGTGGCTGAGGCCATCGGGATGGAATTCATCGCCGCAGATACGCAGGCCCACGCAGAAATCATCGCCCACCTCCGCGCGCACGGCCTTGAGCACTTCCAGGCCAAAACGCATGCGGTTTTCGAAGCTGCCGCCCCACTCGTCGGTACGCTTGTTGACCCGGGGGCTCCAGAACTGGTCGATCATGTGCTGATGCACCGCGGACAGCTCCACGCCGTCGAGGCCACCTGCCTTGGCCCGGCGCGCGGCCTGGGCATAGTTGCCGATCACCCGCTGGATCTCTTCCGGCTCGATGGTTTTGCAGGTGGCGCGGTGAACGGGCTCGCGGATGCCGGACGGCGACATCAGGGTAGGCCAGTGCTCGCCATCCCAACGCGAGCGGCGGCCCATATGGGTAATCTGGATCATGATCTTGGCGCCGTGCTTGTGCATGGCGTCGGCAAGGTTCTGGAAGTGCGGGATGATCCGGTCAGTCGAGAGGTTCACCGACTTCCACCAGCCTTGCGGGCTGTCGATGGCGACGCTGGACGACCCACCGCAGATGGCCAGGCCAATGCCGCCCTTGGCCTTCTCTTCGTAATATTTGACGTAGCGCTCTGTGGTCATGCCGCCGTCGGTGGCATACACCTCGGCATGCGCTGTGCTAAGCACGCGGTTGCGGATCGTCAGTTTGCCGATCTGGATCGGCTGGAACATCGCTTCGAACGCCATTTGCTTTCTCCGACCCTAGCGCGGCTTGACCACGAACAGCCCATCGTCGTGACCTTCTTCGGCACCGCTGTACACCTGCTCGGCCACGGTGCGCAGTTCACTACCGCGGGCGGCGAGAATCTGGTCCATGGCGCCAGCGAACCAGCCGGTGAACATGTAATCGACCTTTCGGCCCACTTTTCCATACACGTACACGAAGCACGAATGCTCCAGCTTCACGCTGGCGGTGCCCTGCTCCAGGTCAATTTCCTGGATCTTGAACAAGCCCCAGCCCCGCTGGCTCAGGCGCTTCATGTAATGCTCGAATACCGCCACGCCTTCCAGGCCATGGCACTCGGCTTCCTTCTCGCACCAGTGCCACGCGGACTTGTAGCCCGCCTTGTAAAGAATTTCGGCATAGGCATCCGCGCCGAGTACTTCTTCGATGCCCATGTGGTTATTGACGAAGAAATGCCGCGGCACATACAGCATTGGCAGGGCATCGCTGGTCCAGACGCCGGTTTCGCTGTCGACTTCAATGGGTAATTCGGGGGCGTGCTTGGCCATGGAACTAAACTCCAATCAGAAAGGTTTCTATCAATCGTGATGAGTGGCGCAGCTTTGCCGCTATTCGCCCCAGACGTCGGCCAACACGCTCATCCAGTTTTCGCCCATGATCTTGCGAACCACCCGCTCGCTATGCCCGCGCTTGAGCAGCGTCTCGGTGAGGTTCGGGAATTCGCCCACGGTACGGATGCCCAGCGGGTTGATGATCTTGCCGAAGTTGGTAAGGCGCCGGGCGTAACCCTTGTCGTGGGTGAGGTATTCGAAGAACTCCTGCCCGTGGCCCTGGGTGAAGTCCGTCCCGATACCGATGGCATCCTCGCCCACGATGTTCATCACGTACTCGATGGCTTCGGCATAATCGTCGATGGTGGAATCGATGCCCTTGGCCAGGAACGGCGCGAACATGGTCACGCCCACGAAACCACCGTGGTCGGCGATGAACTTGAGCTCGGCGTCAGATTTGTTGCGCGGGTGGTCCTTGAGCCCCAACGGCAGGCAGTGGGAATAGGTGACCGGCTTCTTGGACTCCAGGATCACCTCTTCGGAGGTTTTCGAGCCCACGTGGGAGAGGTCACACATGATGCCGACGCGGTTCATCTCCGCCACGACTTCGCGGCCGAAGCCCGACAGCCCACCATCGCGCTCGTAGCAACCGGTACCCACCAGGTTCTGGGTGTTGTAGCAAAGCTGCACGATACCCACGCCCAGCTGCTTGAAAATCTCCACGTAGCCGAGCTGGTCCTCGAACGCATGGGCGTTCTGGAAGCCGAACAGGATGCCGGTCTTGCCTTGCTCCTTGGCGCGACGGATGTCTGCGGTGGTGCGCACCGGCATCACCAGGTCGCTGTTTTCGCGAATGAGCTTCTGGCTTGCCGCGATGTTGTCACAGGTGGCCTTGAAGCCTTCCCACACCGAGACCGTGCAATTGGCGGCGGTCAGCCCGCCCTTGCGCATGTCTTCGAACAACTCACGGTTCCACTTGGCGATGATCAGCCCGTCTATAACGATGCTGTCAGCATGTAATTCGGCTGGGCTAGAAGCTGGGCTCATCAGGCGGTCCCCTTGTCAGCGGTACGCCGAATCGTTTGCCGGCGCTTTGGGGGCCAGCATATGCCCCCGCGCCAACGCGCCCGGATGCAAAAACGACCGATCAAATGCCAAAAGCGTCAATGCAGGCGGCGCGCATCGATAGCCCTGCGCTTCAGCGGCTCAAGGGTGCCTATAAACATGAAATACATCCCCCCGGCTGTTCAGCGGGCGGGCCTTGAGCCAGAATCCGTGGATCTTTTCGCACGGCCCGGGGGCGCGGTAATGAAATCGTTGTTATGGATACTGGCGTTCATCGCCGTGGGTGCTCAGGCGGCCGACGAAGACGGCCCTACGCCCTGCGACAACGTGGAAACCAGCCAGCAGAGCCTGGATTGCTCGGTGTATAACCGAAAAACCGCCGAGGCTGAGCTCAATGACGCCTACAACGGCCTCAATGCCCGCATCAGCGCGCAGTATGGGGACCAACCTGCGGTGCTGAAGGAGTATCTGGCCAAGGTGAAGGCCGCCCAGGACCTATGGCACAAGCTGCGCGACGCCGATTGCGCGGTAGAGGTGCTCGAAGCCGACAAGGACGGTACCTCCAGCCAGACCGCGCTCAACGACTGCATGGCCCAGCGCAGCGACGAACGTAGCGAATACCTGCAGACCATTGGCACCCAGGGCGACGAGAACGACGCGCCCGATCAATGATCGAACCTCCCCGGCCGCACCTCTTTGGCCGGAAAGCCTTGCCTGTTATCTCCCTCCTTCGTTCCTACCATAGTGCACGCCGGTCCCCGCCAAGGGGGCCGTCAACCTCAGGGGCAGCCTGGCCCCGCTCGCACAAGGAATTGAACGATGTCTACCGAAGCGTTTGTAAATCGTCTGGAAGTGCCAAAAACCCCGGTTGAAGCCGCCATCGACGCGCTCAAGAAAGAAGGTGAAGAGCGCGTATTGCTGATCGGCAATACGGTCTGCATTTTCGCCGACAACGTGCCGGCAAGCGTTGCAGAGGATGTTGCCGCCAGCATGCGGTTGATCGGCCTGTCCTCGGAGAAAGCCTTCAACAAGGAAACCCAGCAGCGTGAGTGGTACAACTACTACACCAACGGGCTGGCCAAACTGGGCTGGACCATGACCGGCGGCGCGCATGTCGAAGAAGCGATGGATCAGGAAAAGTCCACGCTGGCGAATGTGGCGGTCAATGTCATCATCCGCGATCTGGGCCCCAAACACCGTATGGCTCGCTGCCTGGGCCGGGGCTTCCGTGCCATCGCCCATGCGCCGGACGCCAACCGCCTGTTCGAGCGCAGCTCCAGCACCACCTCCGGGAAGTCCAGCACCTTCCAGGCCGTGGACTGCGAAATCAGCCCTCAGGGCATGCCGATCATGAACATGATGAGCTTCCAGATCGCCTATGACCGCGCCGTGGGCACGGGCGACGCGGTCAACCGGGAGTTCGAAAAAGCGTCCACCCGCGTTTATCGTGCCTCGCAACAGGGCACCTTCAGTGTTCGCCAGTTCGAGGCGCTGCGCGCCGCCGTGAGCAAGAAGCTGGCGTCCCAGGCCGACGATATCCTGGGCCTGGATATCTGACCCTCGCTTGAAAGCACCGGCGGCTTGGCCGTCGGTGCCTTCTGGGGATAACACGATGGCCGATCAAATCGCGCAATCCGCTGACACGGCACTGTATGAAGATGTGCTAGCCACGTTGCGCCTTTCCATACTCAGCGCCCGCGCCCGGCACCATCCCGAACACGCCCCGAAGGAGTGGCTGGCCGCGCTGGTCGGCAGCCTGCAGGGCATGGCCTGGAACACCGAAGCCCAGGATTACGCAGAATACCTCTACACGCCCCAGCCCGGCATTTGGACCGATATCTTCAGTGGGCGAAAGCCCGCCCCGCAGCCTCCCAATACCCGCTTCAAGGCCTTGGTACGCCACGTGATCGATACCGGCTCGGATGGCGCCAGCCCGCTGCCGCCCTCTGTGGCGGACAACAACCTGTCCGCCCACCTCGTCACCGAGGTCAACATGACCGTGAACCCTCCCCGGCTTCGGCTGGTACAGCTGGCGGGCACGCCCGATCCTCAAGCGCCTAAAACCAGGCTACCTGTAGCCAAAACATGTTGGGAAGGCACGTTCGACAGCCAGCGTTTCGAGGCGCAGCGCAAACATGTAGACGCCGAGTTCCGCCGTTTCGAACAATCGGTCTTAGCCGCGGGCGATGACGATTCACCGGTGCGGTGAGCGGTCCTCGCGGGGCGGCCGGCCAAACCGCGCCTTGTAGCGTCGCGCGAAATAGGACGGCAGCTCGAAGCCGCAGGCAATGCTCACCTCGGTTACGCTCATGTCGGTTTGCCGAAGCAATTGACGGGCCTTTTCCAATCGCAGGCCCAGATAAAAGCTGCTCGGCGTCTCTTGCAAATGCAGACGAAACAGCCGCTCCAGTTGGCGCCGGGTTATGCCTGCGCATTCGGCCAGGGCAAGCGTGCTCAGCGGTGCCTCGATATGCTGTTCCATGGCGCCAATGGCAAACACCAGTTTTTTGTTCCGGGTGCCATAGCGGGACGCCACCGCCATGCGCTGGTGATCCTGGCGGGGCCGTATGCGCCCCAGCACGAACTGCTCGGATACCTCGATAGCCAGTTCGGCCCCGTGCGCCTGGGCAATGAGGTCCAGCATCAGGTCGATCGACGCCGTGCCCCCGGCGCAGGTGATGATATGCCCGTCGATCTCGAACAATTCCTGCGTAGCCTCGACGCCTGGCCAGCGCTCGCGGAAGGCATCCAGTGCTTCCCAGTGCAAGGTCACCCTGGAGGCGCCAATCACCCCAGTGGCCGCCAGCACGAAAGCGCCCGTGTCGATACCGCCCAATGTGCCCCCTTGCGCGGCGATCCTGCGCAGCCATCCCCGCAGTGGCGGCGAGACGCTTTTCAGCGGTTCGAAGCCAGCGATCACAAACAGCCGGCCGGGGGCGGGCAATTCCCCCAACCCGCCGTCTACGTTCACCGACATACCGTTGCTGGCCAGTACAGCGCCGCCATCCAGGCTCAGCACCTCCCACCTGTACAGCCCCGGGCGGAAACGATTGGCGACTCGCAGGGGCTCGATCGCGCTGATGAAGCCCAGCGCGGAAAAACCAGGCAGCAGCAAAAAATGAAACACCTCGGGCATGGGTTCGGCTCCGCTGGGGTGGCCACGTTAATAACGCGGCGGTCGCCAGTGTGCAACTCCCCGTCGCCACAGTGCGCTTGCCGCTGCGCCTGGCGGCGTAATCTCAGGCTCAAGGTGCAGAGACACCCCTACCTATAAATGCCCTGCCAGAGGAACTACCGCCATGAAGAGGTTGATCCGCTGCTGTCTGCTGTTGCTTACCGCTACCGCTGTTCAACTTACCCAGGCCGCCGAGCCGGCGAGCTGCAAGAATGTGCGCCTGGGGGTTGTGAACTGGACCGACGTGATCGCCACCAGCGGCATGGCCCAGGTGCTGCTGGACGGGCTGGGCTATGAAACCCGCCAAACCAGTGCTTCGCAGCAAATCATATTCGCGGGTATCCGAGACCAGCGCCTGGACCTGTTCCTTGGCTATTGGAACCCCCTGATGACCGCCACAATCACGCCGTTCGTCGAGCAGAAGCAGGTGCGCGTGTTGGATGCCCCAAGCCTTGCGGATGCGCGCGCCACGCTCGCCGTGCCCACCTACCTCGCGGACCAGGGGTTGAAAACGTTTGCCGATATTGCCCGCTTCAAGACCCAGCTGGGCGGCAAGATTTACGGTATCGAACCGGGTTCGGGCGCCAATACCCAGATCAAGCAGATGATCGCCAGCAACCGCTTCGGCCTGGGGGATTTTCAGCTGGTGGAATCCAGCGAGGCCGGCATGCTCTCGGCGGTCAGCCGGGCGGTTAAACGCAAGGAAGCCGTGGTGTTCTTTGGCTGGGCGCCCCACCCCATGAACGTGAACGTTGAGATGACATACCTCAGCGGTAGCGAGGACGCGCTCGGCCCTGACGAAGGGCAGGCGACCGTATGGACCGTTACCGCCCCCGACTACGCCAGCCGTTGCCCCAACGTGGACCGCCTGCTCAGCAACCTTACCTTCAGCGCGGCCGATGAAAGCCGGATGATGCAGCCTATCCTCGACCACAAGGACGCGCTCGACGCCGCGCGCCAGTGGCTCAAAGACCACCCCCAGGACCGCAGCCGCTGGCTTCAGGGCGTGACCACCTTCGACGGCAAGCCCGGCGACAGCAACCTTCGCCTCTCCGCTAACTGACCTCCCCTGCCTGTGCGCCGATCCTGGCGCATGGGCAGGCTCGCCCCAAGGAAACGTGCCATGAACCACGATGTGATCATTACCTGCGCGCTCACCGGCGCGGGCGATACCACGGGCAAAAGCCCATTCGTACCTGTTACCCCCAAGCAGATCGCCGAAGCGGCCGTTGAAGCGGCCAAGGCAGGCGCCACGGTCGTGCATTGCCATGTGCGTGACCCCAAGACCGGGCGCTTCAGCCGCGACGTGGCACTGTACCGGGAAGTGATGGAGCGCATCCGCGAGGCAGACGTGGACATCATCGTCAACCTTACCGCTGGCATGGGCGGGGACCTCCAGATCGGCCCAGGTGAACAGCCCATGGAGTTCGGGCCTGAAACCGACCTGGTGGGCCCGCTGACCCGCCTGGCGCATGTCGAAGCCTTACTACCTGAGATCTGCACGCTCGATTGCGGCACCCTGAATTTTGGTGACGGCAATAACATTTATGTTTCCACGCCGGATCAGCTTCGCGCCGGCGCGCGGCGGATAACCGAGCTGGGGGTAAAAGCCGAACTCGAGATTTTCGACACCGGCCACCTGTGGTTCGCCAAACAGATGATCGCCGAAGGCCTGCTGCACGATCCGCTTTTCCAGCTATGCCTGGGCATCCCTTGGGGCGCCCCAGCCGACACCACCACGATGAAGGCGATGGTAGATAACCTCCCGGCTGGCGCTACCTGGGCAGCCTTTGGCATCGGCCGCATGCAAATGCCCATGGCGGCGCAAGCGGTATTGCTCGGCGGCAACGTACGGGTGGGGCTGGAAGACAACCTGTGGCTGGAAAAAGGCAAGCTGGCAAGCAACGGCCAGTTGGTGGAGCGGGTCGGTGAAATCCTCACCCGGCTCGGCGCGCGCATTCTTACTCCGGCTCAGGGCCGGGCCAAGATGAATCTCACCCGCCATGGCCAAGGGGTATAAGGCATGCCATACATCACCGAGGTAAAGACCTTCGCGGCGCTGGGTGGCGGCGTGATTGGCAGCGGCTGGGTCGCTCGCGCGTTGGCCCATGGCCTGGACGTGATTGCCTGGGACCCAGCGCCCAACGCCGAAGCCAATCTGCGCCAGCGGGTGGCCAATGCCTGGCCGGCACTGGAGAAGCAAGGCCTCGCGCCGGGCGCTTCACCTGCCAGGCTGCGCGTGGTAGACAGCATCGAAGCCTGCGTGGCCGGCGCCGATTTCATCCAGGAAAGCGCGCCCGAGCGGCTGGAGCTGAAGCTGGAATTGCACGCTGCCATCAGCGCGGCGGCGAAACCCGACGCCATAATCGCTTCCAGTACCTCTGGCTTGCTGCCCAGCGAATTTTACGCCAGCGCCGCGCACCCTGAGCGCTGCGTGGTGGGGCATCCGTTCAATCCGGTTTATTTGCTGCCGCTGGTAGAAGTGGTCGGTGGCCAACACACGGCGCCCGAGGCGATCGAAGCAGCGAAAGCCGTTTATCGCCACCTGAGCATGCGACCGCTGCATGTGCGTAAAGAAGTGCCAGGGTTCATCGCCGACCGGTTGCTCGAAGCGCTGTGGCGTGAGGCGCTGCATCTGGTGAACGATGGCGTTGCCACCACTGGCGAAATCGACGATGCCATCCGCTATGGCGCGGGGCTGCGCTGGTCATTCATGGGCACCTTCCTTACGTACACACTGGCAGGCGGCAAGGCAGGCATGCGTCACTTCATGCAGCAGTTCGGCCCCGCCCTGCAATTGCCATGGACGTACCTCCCCGCCCCGCCCCTGACCGACCGGCTGATCGACGATGTAGTGGACGGTACCTCGGCGCAGCTCGGGGAACACGGCATTGCGGCCCTCGAACGCTACCGGGACGATGCCTTGCTGGGTGTGATGGCGGCCGTGGCACAGGCGAAACAGGCCCACAGGATAGCCGCGGATGAATGAGCCCTTGATCACCTGGGAGGGCCAGGTACTGCCCGAATGGACCGACTATAACGGCCACCTGCGCGATGCGTATTACCTGTTGCTCTTCAGCTACGCCACCGATGGCTTCATGGACCGTATCGGGCTTGACCCTAGTGGGCGCGAGGCGACTGGCCATTCACTGTTCACCCTTGAATGCCACCTCAACTTTCTCCACGAAGTGAAGGTTGCCGAGCGGGTGCAGGTGCACACGCAGCTGCTGGCCCATGACCATAAGCGGGTATGGCTTTACCACGGCTTGCACCGCCCCGGCGACGCGGAAGCTTTGGCCGCCAGCGAGCAGGTGTTGTTACACGTGAGCCTGGAGGGCCCCAGGTCCGCGCCTTTCGAGGCCACGTCTCTCTCGCGTCTGGCGTTGCTGCGCGAGCGCCAGGCAAGCCTCCCCACCCCACGCTTCATCGGGCGGGTAATCGCCGCGCCCAGGCCGCCGGAACATGGCTGAAAACGACGTCTTCATGCCCGCCCGTGCCACCGTCCCGGGCGGCTATTGCGGGCGGGCAACGCGCTGACCACAATCGGGAAAAGGATCGACCGAGGATATCCGACCATGATGCACGCCGACCTGATCGACCAGGATGACCTGTTGGGAAAACTGCGCGCGCTGGGGTTCGAAATGCCCGCGGGGGCCAGCGCGGAACAAGCCTGCGAATGCGCCGTTCGGGGGCTCGATGCCCACCGTGCCAAGGCCCTGCGCGGCATGGTGGAGCAACTGCTGGGTGGCAGCGCGACGATTCTGCCAGCGGTGCGCCAGGCCATCGACCGCAACCTGCTGCCGGCGCTGGCGCAGTTCGGCCGAACCTGATCGCCGCTCAGGCACCTCTTGCCCTCTTGAAGCCGGCATTGCCGGCGGTGGCTCCGATGGCCAGGTGCTTTGGCGCTATACCCGCACGCTGGCAAAGGTGGACTCATTGCGCGCCTGGCTGAGCGCGGCGAGCGGCCCGGACAATGGCGCCAATACCATGGCCTGCGGAATCGGCAGCATCGCCACCTGCTGAGCGGTGTTGGACCCGGCGCGTTCATCGCGAGGCGGAATGCCGAAGTATTCGCGGTAGCACTTGGAGAAGTGTGGCGTGGATACAAAGCCACAGACCGAAGCGACCTCGATGATCGACATCGGGGTTTGCTTGAGCAACTGGCGAGCACGGATCAGCCGCAGCTTGAGGTAATAGCGAGACGGCGAACAGTGCAGGTATTTCTGGAATAACCGCTCCAGTTGCCGGCGTGAAACAGACACGTATACCGCGAGCTCGTCCAGATCGATCGGCTCCTCGAGGTTGGCCTCCATCAGCGCCACGATTTCCTGAAGCTTGGGCTGATTGGTGCCCAACATGTGCTTGAGCGGCACGCGCTGGTGATCCTGCTCATTGCGAATGCGCTCGTACACAAACATTTCCGAAATGGCGGCGGACAGCTCGCGGCCATGATCCCGGCTGATCAGATGCAACATCATGTCTAGCGGGGCAGTACCGCCAGAGCTGGTGAAGCGGTTGCGATCCAGGGTGAACAAGCGAGTGCTCATGGTCGCCCTGGGGAAAGCTTCCTGCATGGCGGCCAGGCACTCCCAGTGCACGCTGCAATCGAAACCGTCCAGCAGGCCGGCGCAGGCTAACGCCCAGCTCCCGGTGCACACCGCGCCGAGGCGGCGGGATTGCCGGGCCTGGCTTTGTAACCAGGTGACATGTTCACGGGTGACAGCGCGTTGGATACCAACCCCACCGCACACGATCACACTGTCCAGCGCCGGAGCCTGGTGCATCGCGGCGTCCGGGGTGATCTGCAATCCGTCGCTGGCCCATACCTGACCGCCGTCGGCGCTCAAGGTGGTCCAACGGTAAAGCTCACGGCCCGAAAGCTGGTTGGCCATGCGAAGGGGCTCGACCGCCGAAGCGAGGGAAATCAGCGTGAAATTATCCAGCAGCAGAAAGCCGATGGACTGTGGCGTACGGGTCTGGGGTTGGGCCCCGGAGTTGAACGACGTCATCGCGGTATCTCCTCGTGCGGAAGGTTGACCCCAGGCTAAGGGTTCTTTTTCTAAGAGTAAGTGGAGCAATTGCCATGCCGAAAGTTGAATGCGCATTCAATAAAGCTCAAAAACGACGTCGCAAACAGTCTGGGGCCGACGTTGCCGTTCGCGCGCCCGACAGAGGCGGATGGCGTTCATCTTGCGGCGGTGAGCACTTAGGTAGCAGAACTGTGTGAACGCGGGGGCCGCGCAGGGAAACGCTGTCACCGGCGGATGCATCTCTATGCGCAGCGTTATCAGGCGCTGGGCGCGCCAAAAGGCAGCGCCCTCCCGACTTATGAGCAAAAAACGCGCAGCCCCCGTTTCGCTTGCGATGGCAGAACACTCAGATATTTCTCACAGCTTTTGCCGAATCCGCTGATTTCCATGTTTCTCGCACGCAAGCACACTCCCCGGCCAGCCATCGCTATCGATTCATTGGGGAGAACAGGATGTTCAGCCCGGCCAACCAGCCATCCTTTACCCTTGCCGTTCAAGGCTGCGCGCATGATTTGCGTGTGTTGGCGTTCAATGGCCAGGAAGCCCTCAATCAACCTTACGAGTTTGAAGTGGAAGTGGCGTGTGAAGGCGCGGCCCTGAACCTATCCAACCTGATATACAAGCCTGCTTTCCTCGCTTATACCGATCAGGGGGGCGGTGTTCATGGGCTGGTAGAACAAGCGACCCAGGCGGGCTCTACCGCGCGCTTCAACCTGTACCGCCTCACCCTGCGCCCCCACCTCGCCCGGCTGGCCCACCGGGTCAACCATCGGATATTCCAGGGCGAGCCTGCGTCATCCCTCATCGCCCGGCTGCTTGAAGAGCACGGCATCCTGGCCAGCGCCTACCGCTTTCATCCGGCTATCAACTGCCCGCCGCGCGACTACTGCGTTCAATACGCTGAGTCAGACCTGAGCTTCCTGCATCGCCTGTGCGAGGAAGAGGGCTTGAGTTACCACTTCCAGCATAGCCCCGACGGCCATTTGCTGGTGTTCGGCGATGGCCGACTGGCCTTTCCTCGGCTGCCGGCGGCACGTTATCGACAGGCAACCGGGCTGGCCGCGCCAGAACCCACCGTGGACAGGTTGGCTGTACGCCTGCAGACGCGGCCGACCCGGGTCACTCGACGGGACCACGACTTCAGCAATCCGCGGGTGGACCTGAACACCGAGTGTCAGGCGCCCGGTGCCCTCGATCTGGAAGACTACGGCTACCCTGGCGGCTTTGCCGACCGCGCTCAAGGCAAGCGGCTGGCGGCCCGCGTGTTACAACGACACCGCGCCGACTATTGCCTCATGGAAGGCAGCAGCACCGTGACAGGTTTGCTCAGTGGGCACATGCTGCCGTTGACCGAGCATCCTCGCCACGACTGGAATAGCGCCTGGCTGCTGACGCAAATCCACCATGAAGGCCGGCAGCCTCAGGTGCTTGAACAGCTGACCGCGAACTATGCGGGCACAGAGGGTGGCCAAGGTTACCTCAACCGGTTTACGGCCATACCGGCGGGCGTGTGTTATCGCCCGG